>UMCV01041419.1_pt1 | contig 23514 bp, 20 predicted proteins | sample 1964311 | NCBI WGS metagenome assembly UMCV01 (sample SAMEA4835976, study PRJEB28245) | human gut metagenome | biome: gut microbiome; material: fecal sample | place: Denmark | collected 2008 | reverse complement strand
AATATTCCTATAGGAAATTTAAAGAAACGCATTTCAAATGGATATGGGATAAATATATTTGGAAAGACATGTCTAGCTTTGCCTCTTGGAACATTACTGGCGACCTAGCCTATATGTGTAATACTCAAGGCATAAACATACTACTTAATCTATTTTTCGGTCCCGTAGTAAATGCAGCACGTGGTGTAGCTGTTCAAGTGGAAAGTGTAATGATACAATTTATCGGAAATTTTCAAACGGCTATCAGTCCCCAAATTACTAAAAGTTATGCAGCAGGTAATATTGAGCAGACACGGCATCTAACTCTTAAGGCAAGTAAATTCTGTTTTTTTTTAATGATGATTATTGCTATTCCAGCCTTTTTAGAAATTGAGTATGTCTTAAAATTATGGTTACAAAAGATACCAACCTATACTGTTATATTTGCAAAACTAACAATAATAATGATAATCTTTGATTGTTTATCCAGACCTCTTCATTTAGCAATCTTCGCAACTGGCATAGTAAAAAAATATCAATTTTTCCAGTCAAGCATTTATTTATTAATTTTACCCCTATCTTACATCTTATTAAAATATCTATATGTTACACCAGAAATAATTATAAGTATATTAGTCTTATTCAAATTTATAATGTTAATTGTTCGTATAAAGCTAACCAATGCATTGATACAGATACCAATCAGCAAATATGTTAAGAATGTCCTTATACCATCCATACAATGTTTAACATTATCGCTCATCATACCATTAGCTATTACATTATTATATCCAGCATCACTAACTAGAGTTTGCTTTACATGCTCAATGTCATTACTAAGTTCAACAGTAATTATATATACATGTGGATTTACTTATGACGAAAAAAAATTTATTAATAACCAGATTCATAAAATAGTATTAAAAAGATGAGATCATTTCAAGAGTTACACCAAAAGTATTCAATAGGAAAACTTATAAAGAAACTTGATGATCGATATGGTTTTCAAGCATTAATCCGTAGTTTAACAGGTCATTGGTTTAATCCATTTGCCACACTTTATATAAATTTTTTTAGTTTTCCATTTCAGCAAGCGATAAAATTTCCAATATTTGTTTATGGTGCTCCTGGACTTTACCATGTAGTAGGAGATATGCGAATTATAGGAAATGTTAAAACCGGCATGATAGAATTCAACAAAAATCAACACTTAAATCCTCCTCATCAATTAGCCAATAGTGAATTATCAAATCTAGGTACAATCATATTTCACGGTAAAGCTAGAATAGGTTGTGCCACAAGAATACTCGTTCAAAAAAATGCTTTGTTAGAATTAGGTGCAAATGTTATAATAGGCGATAATATAAATCTAGGCTGCCACCAATATATTTCCATAGGAGAGAGAACTAGAATCGCCCATAGATGTCAAATCCAAGAATCCAATCACCATTTCATAGCCAATATGTCTACACGTACAGTCAAGCCTTGCACACGTCCTATTTCTATCGGTCGTGGATGTTGGATTTGTAATAGCACAACATTAACAGCGGGTGCCACTATCCCCGATTTTTGCATTGTTGCATCAAATAGTCTTGTTAATGGAGGAAAAAATACAGCAAATGCTCCTGCTGGTTCTATCATTGGAGGAATACCCGCCAAAGTCCTTTCATCAAATGAGAATTATCGCATATTTAATCCTAAATGGGAAGGTAGATTATTTCAATGGTTTGCACAGAACAAAAATGACCAATATATACTGCCACAAGACATATCTGTTGAAGAATTAGTTATGATGAAACCATAATTTTAGTTTAACAATAAAGATAGAGAAGATACAAATAATAATTTGTCTAACCTAAATATGTCAGATTCTTCAATATTTCATAACTTATACAATATCCTTACACATGAATTACAGCCAATATCTCTTTTACAAACAACATACTAACAATTAAAATATTATTATACATATCGAAGTTTCTGTTACTACACTATTAGTTTTTCTCATGAAAAACGTCAAATAAGTTACCCCATAAATATATCCTAAAAAATTAAATTTCAAGAACCCAGAATAACAATTCACTAAAATAAATTTTGAGCAGGTTCTAAAAGTCTACAGTATGAAAAAAATAAGAACACAAATATTAATTGATGGCCGTAGTATCACCCCACAACTAAGTGGTATTAGCAGATATATTATTGAACTTACAAAAGGATATGCACGTCAATATGGTGAAGAGAATTTACTAATAATAGTAAATAATTATACAAGATATATTCCCTTCAAACAAATAATATGCCCCTATAATAGACATAGTTTTAGAGATAATATAAAATTTTCCATTTGGCTTTCTAAACAAAATTATGAAATTTATCATTCTGGTGATATGATTGGTCCCTTTTGGCATAAAAAAGGAGTAAAACATATAATTACATGTCATGATTTAATGCATCTCGTTGTACCAGGATTTTTTCGAGTCACTCCAATAAAAGCGGCATTACGCAAATTACGCATAAAATATTTCTTTAAATATGTAGCAAAAAATGCAGACACGATTATATCCGTTTCAAAAACAACACATGACGACTTAAAACGCATATATAACATTGACTCTATCATTTTGCCTGAAGGCGTCAATAGAATTAAACATAAAGATATTAGCAAAGAATATAAAGGTTTAAAAAACAATTCTTTTTTCCTATATGTAGGATTAGGATCTGCACATAAAAATATTGATTTTATGGTAAATGCTTTTCTTTCCACAAATACAGAAAAAAAACTTGTAATATGTGGGAAAGGTCATCATATAATAAAATCCAATCGTATCATATATACTGGCTACATTGAAGATAAATATCTAGATTACTTATATCAAAATTGTTCTGCTTTTATTTTTCCATCTAAATACGAAGGTTTTGGACTTCCAATTCTTGAAGCACTATCATACCATTGCAAGGTCTTTTCATCAAACGCAGGCTCTTTAGGAGAATTCTCATCAAAAATTGTACATTTTTTTAATCCATATGAAGAAAAAGAGCTAGTTACACTAATAAATAACTGTGATAATATAAAAATCGACAACAATGCTATAGACAAATACCTTGAAAAATTTAATTGGGAAACTATATGGCATGAATTTCACAATACTATCCAATAATATGATCAGCAAAAAAGAAAAAATAATATTCATAGCAGCACTATTTTTCATGAATGTTCGTGTAGATTTAGTTGGTTCTATGTCACTCACTGAATTATTTGTGTTAACTCAAATTCCACATCTACTAAAATGGCTTAATGAACAAGGAAAAAAAATTCCTTGCTTAAATAACTTAACAATAGGTTTCTACTGTCTTATTATTGTACAAATCATCGCTGAATTTATGGTTCACAATACCTTTATAAATGCAGCTAAAGGTATTGCCATTACTATAATGGCTCTGTTTTTGATGCTTTTCTTTATTGAAAAATTAGTAAAAGATATCTCATTAATTATATGGATACCTATATGTAAAATTTTGGGATTAGTAATATTCGGAGATCAATTTGGTTTTTCAGAAACAGGAGAAACTACTTACTTTAAATTTTATATTGCCCCTATAATAGCTTCAGCTGTTTACATAATTACATTAATGAAATGGCAGTGGATACAACGATATTTATTCTTTGTACTTTTTGGGACATCTCTTTTCATAATCATTGGTGGAGCCAGATCTTTAGGTTTCTCCATGTTTTTCACTACTTTCGCTTTATTATTGTATAATAAATACAAAACCATCAAACTAAAAAAAATTATACCTGGTTTAATTATTGCCATTATTGCTTCACAATTATTTCTATCTTTCATTTATATGCCCAAAGTTAAAAGTGGAGAATGGGGCTCAGAGCAAAATCGAAGTCAATTTGAAAAAATAAAATGGAATTCTAATATTTTCATGATATTATTCTCAGCTAGAACTGATTTCTTTGTTTCTACTATTGCTTTTCTTGATAAGCCCTTATGGGGACATGGAAGTTGGGCTGTCGATCATAAAGAAAAATATCATTTGCTACAACTAAAAATGCTAGGAGATAAATATAAAAAAAATTCAGAACTTAAATTAGTACCATGTCACTCCGTTGTCATGGGAAAAGGAGTTTCCAATGGAATCTTTGCATTCGTTGTCTTTTTATGGATTTTTATTAAAATATACAGTCTAGGATTAAAAGGTTTATCAAAAAAATCACCATACAACGCCTATCTTTTATGGACTATCATATCTTCATTCCAGCTCCTTTTGTTCGGACCGCCAGCTATATTAAAAAATAATGGTGCCATTGCATTTGCTGTTATGATTGCATTATTTTATTTGAATTATTTACAAAAGAAAAAAGCAGCCCAACAAAGAAAAAGATTCTATAAAATTAGAAGACATTAAATAAAACAACACATTTCACTATAATATCTATTTGAGAATGAAAAAATATAAATTGGTAATAATAACTGTCACGTACAACCCCAATGTAAAAGAACTAAATCTTTTCATTAACTCATATTATAAATACAATGACTTGGGCGACAATGCCAAATTAATAATTGTAGACAACTCTCCAACTGATTCATGGGGAAGAAGTGAATTTGCACAAAGATATAATGACATAGAGTTTATTCCCAATCCCTCCAATCCCGGTTTTGGTGCTTCCAATAATATAGGATTTAAAAAATATCTAAGCGAATACACACTCTTCATCAATAATGATGTAGAATTTCTAGAACCTCTTTTCAAATTGTTAATAAAAGAATTTGAAAAAGATACCTCATTAGGCTGTATCGGAATTCATCAAAAGGGAGGCGCACCATCTTTTTTCCAAAAAATGACAGCTCCTCCAAATACAAAACTTGACAAATTTGACCCAAAAATACATTTCATAAGTGGGGCATTTATGTTTTTTAAAAGCCAAATATTTATAGAAATAGGTATGTTTGATCCTAAATTATTCATGTATTTTGAAGAATTTGATTTATCAGAACGTCTGCTTTCTAAGGGATATAAAACCATATATCTAGACAAATATCATTTTCTGCATAAAGCTGGACATCGTACTGAACAAAACGAATTTGCCGCTCAAAAAGGTTCTGACTCATTTTGCTACATATGTAAAAAATATCAATTAAATTACAAACAAAAGAATCAAGCATACATCAAACGAATGAGAAAAATGATAATTTACAACCTTCTTGTTCTCAACATTAAAGAAGTTTTTAAACTAAGAAGAATCATCAACTATAGAAAAAAAGTTATAAAAGAAAATTTTTAAGATATGAAATACAAAATCATTCCAGCTACCAATGGCCCCAAACATCACCTCTTTGGATTTCATGATTTGGTTGCATTTAACCAAACTGGTGAAAAATTACTTTCTTTAGAGGCGGATGTTATTAATAGGCCTCCATTACCCGGTGAACAGTTTGGTGTGGGATATGTATTATGGGAGAAACAAGAATTTGTCAGACTTGGTGAAACATGTGCACTGAACTATCCTCAAGGAGCACGTCAGCAATGGATAGACAATACACATTTTATTGTAAACAATAGAGTTGGCGATCATTGGGGAGCAGACATCTACAATGTGGAAAGTGGAAAAAAAGTAAAAACGATAGATTCCACCTGCCATATTTTAAGCGCAGACAAAAAGAAATGTTTTGGCATAAATTATGCTCGTCTTCACAGATTGGGTGGTTATGGATATATAGGCATTGATGATCCATATTGCAATGAAGAAACACCTGAAAAGGATGGCATATATGTGACAGACATTAAAAATAATACAACAAAGCTATTGGTTAGCATTCAAGACATAAGTGAATGTGATGCCACCACATCTGCACACAATGGATTTCATCATTATGTTACTCATCTAGTTTTGAGTCCAAACGGAAAACGCATTGCTTTTCTGCATAGATTTTTTCTTTCTGATGGAGGTTTACGTACAAGACTTATGACAATAGGTGTAGATGGTAAAGATTTAAGATGTTTAGCTGTAGGTTTCCTAAGTCATTTCGATTGGAGAAATGACAATTCAATCTTTATTTGGGGACGTGCAGGAGGAAATATAGATGCTATGCGCAGTAATCCTTTATTTTCAAATCCGCTCATAAAACCATTTATGGGAGTAGCTAAGAGCTTGGCAAGAAAGGTATTAAAACGTTCAAAAGGTATGTCTATGAGTTTTTTAATGTGCATGGATAAGGATATTAAAGATATCAAACCTTTTGCCCTTGGAATTATTACAGAGGATGGTCATCCCATGTGTTGTCCGACAGACCGGAATATTGCTATTTGCGATAATTATCCGGATAAGTTAACACACTGTCGTACATTGTTCTTTTATGATTTTGAAAAAAATGAACGCACAAATCTAGGAACATTTAGAATGTCTGATGAGCAACCCGTCACAGACAATTTTATACAATTTTCTCAAGGTGTAGATTTAGAAATAATGAAACTTTTTTCACCTGCTTTATTCAGTTTCACACGCTCAGGATTGCACTGCGATCTACATCCTCGTTGGGATGCCAATGGAAAAATGGTAGCTTTTGACAGTATACATGAAGGAACTAGACAAATTTATATATGCAAAAAATAAGAAAGCCTGTAAATATGGCAATTTTACAACCAGAAGTACCTCATTATAGGACTGAATTTTTCCAAAAATTGGCTAATAATATGAAGAAATTGGATATTTTTATATTCAATCCATTATCTTCTACCAAACAATCCGGCTTTAAGGTTGATTTTGAAAATCTGATATATATTGCAAACAAGAAAATAAAAGGAGTACTCATATATAATCCATTTCCTATCCTATGGAAATATGACACTTTGGTATTGATGCTACATTTTGCACATCTGACAACGTGGCTATTGCTACTGACTAAATTCATTCATCGCCGCCAAATCATATTATGGGGACAGGGCATCAGCGTAAAAAGATATTTACAGGAAGAAAAACAACCAGACTGGAAGTTGAAATTGCAGATCCGTCTTGCTGATGGCGTTTGGATTTATACAGAAAAAGATGCCAATCAATGGAAAAAGATTTTCCCAAACAAACCTATTGTAGCCTTAAATAATACATTAACAGGTGTAACAGAAATGATAAAGTACAAGCCTGTAAATTCAAGAAGTGAATTAAAATGTAAATATAATATCACACAAGAAAATATACTGATTTTTTGTGCACGTTTTGAAAACAATTATCGCCGGACAGATTTATTAATAGAAACCATTAAACAGCTAAATACAGAAAAATATGGTTTCATCATAATAGGAGCAGGAAAAAACAAACCAGATTTTTCCCTTTATAACAATGTGTATGATTTTGGTGCCATATACGACACCAATATCAAACGCGAATTATTCTACATTGCAGATTTATATTTTCAACCAGGATGGGTAGGTCTGTCTATTGTAGAGGCTATGGCATACGGTAAACCCATTTGCACATTTATACGCTCTGAGGAAACTAAGCAATGTGTGGAATATTCTTATATTGAGAATAATACAAACGGATTAATATTTACGAATATTGACGATTGCATAACACGAATATCGCAATTGACGAATGACGAGATAAAACAATTAGGAGCGAATGCCCAAAAAAAGGTAGCACAATTATTAACTCCTCAAAATATGGTAGCAAATGCTTTAAGTATTCTTTAAATAATTAATATAATATGGATATGAAAATAGCAGTAGCCGGAACTGGTTATGTCGGATTAAGTATAGCCACTCTTTTAGCTCAACACAACAAAGTCTATGCTGTTGATATAATAGCCGAAAAAGTAGAAAAAATAAACAATAGGATCTCTCCTATACAAGATGAGTATATTGAAAAATATCTAAAAGAAAAGGAGCTAAACCTTACCGCCACTCTTGATGGAGCAAAAGCATATAAAGATGCGGATTTTGTTGTGATTGCTGCTCCGACCAATTATGATCCAGCAAAAAATTTCTTTGATACTCATCATATAGAGGAAGTAATAGACCTCGTTTTAAGCGTAAATCCTAATGCCATAATGGTAATTAAGAGCACTATTCCTGTTGGGTATTGCCGCAATCTATATGTAAAATATGCCAAAATATTTACAGAAACGCCGCAGTTACAAGGCAAAAAGTTCAATTTGCTTTTTTCGCCTGAATTCCTTCGAGAAAGCAAAGCTCTTTATGATAATTTATACCCAAGTCGCATTATCGTTGGCTATCCCAAAATAATCACAGAGAAACAACTTGATGAAGAAAATTCAGCTATCCGTGCCATAGCTGATATTTCCACTTTAGAACAGGCAGCAAAAACATTCGCAGCCCTGCTTCAGGAAGGAGCCATTAAAGAAAACATAGATACACTGTTTATGGGGCTAAAAGAAGCAGAAGCCGTTAAACTATTTGCCAATACATATCTTGCACTTCGCGTCAGCTATTTCAATGAATTGGATACGTATGCAGAAGTTAAGGGACTTGATACACAAGCTATAATCAACGGAGTAAGTCTTGATCCACGCATCGGACAGCATTATAACAATCCTTCATTTGGTTATGGCGGTTATTGTTTGCCTAAAGATACAAAGCAGTTACTTGCCAATTATGCAGATGTTCCGGAAAATCTGATAGAAGCCATTGTTGAAAGTAATCGTACTCGCAAGGATTTCATAGCCGACAGAGTATTAAATAAGGCAGGCTATTACGACTATTACAATCGTGGCAAATTTAGCCCTTCAGATGAGAAACGTTGTGTTATTGGTGTTTATCGCCTTACCATGAAATCAAATTCTGATAATTTCCGCCAATCATCAATTCAAGGTGTAATGAAACGTATAAAGGCAAAGGGTGCAGAAGTAATCATTTATGAGCCTACACTTGAAAACGATTCGACATTCTTTGGCAGCCGTGTGGTTAATGAACTAACATCATTTAAAGTTCAGTCTGATGCAATCATTGCCAACCGTTACGATATCTGCCTAGATGATGTACAAGATAAGGTTTATACCCGAGATATATTCAGACGGGATTAAACTATTTTAAATAAACAGATAAATTCATGACACAATATTTGAGTGATAAATTCAAAGTTCTATCATTAATATCCATTATTCTTGTATTATATATCCATTCTGGATTTCATGACTATCCCAATGAAATACAAGGAATGATATTCAACGCTAATTTGCAGAATTTTATTAGTGGAATGATAGGACGATGTGCAGTTCCATTGTTTTATGCGATAAGTGGATACTTATTCTTTACAGGTCTTTATGGCGGAAGAAATGCTAATTACCAAAAACTGTGGTTCAAAATAAAGAAAAGAGGAAAAACATTGCTTGTTCCTTATATTATAGCCTGTCTTTTTCCTGTCGTATTTAATTTAGCATTAGAATTTATTCCTGGCATAGAACAATTTGTAAATAATAAAGGGATTTCTAAAAATTTTCATCAACCAATAGACAAGATATTAATTTTTATATATTTTGATTCAGGAAACGGCAGCCCATACGCATTCCATCTTTGGTTTCTTCGCGATTTAATATTTATAGTTATTCTATCTCCTATATTACTTTATGCGAGCGAAAAAACCAGCAAATATGCAGTTTGTGGAATACTATTCGTTCTGAACTATTTCACAATACCAATTCTACCTTCATCAGGTATGTTTTGGTTTATGTTTGGATATTGCTTTTTAGATAAATTGTCAAATTTGAAATCTATATTTATTCCAGTTATCTTTACCGTCTTGTGCATAACAGAGATATTATATCCATGTGAATTATGGAAACAAATAAAAATTCCAATTATTATTATTGGAATAACCTCAATATGGATTTTATATGACAAGTTCTGTCCAAAGGATTTTGAAATTAAAAAACATAATGTACTCATGAAAGCGTGTGGATTTACTTTCTTCATTTATCTTTTCCATGAACCTACATTAAATATTATCAGAAAAATTTTAATTATCCCATTCTATCATTCAAGTTTTGGATTTGCATTCAGTTATCTTGCAAGCCCTTGGATATTTGCAGTAATATGGATTATTATTGGCATTGGTTTTAAACGAATAATGCCACATATTTATAGTATTTGCACAGGTGGACGATAAGATATTTTACAAAAAACACAATGAAAATCCTACATTACATCCCCAGCATTGATCGCACATCGGGTGGTGTCGGTGCATACATGCAACTGCTAACAACCGAATTGGGAAAATTGGTGGAACTCCACGTTGTAACCCATTGCGAGGCCAATCCGTTGACTTTGGAAAACTGCACCATTCACTATATACCGAAAAATAACAATCCTTTCTCAAACAAAGGAAAAACGGAATTTTTAACTCTGCTCAATGATATCAAGCCGGACGTGTTTCATGCGAACAGTTGTTGGTTACCATTATCAGCACACACCACTATCTGGGCTAAGAATATCGGATATACTGTAGTGTATACTCCACATGGAATGCTTGAACCGTGGATTATGAAACGTCATTATTGGACAAAAAAATTTCCCGCATCACTGCTATTCCAAAAACGAGGAATACAAATAGCAAACGTCATACACGCTACGGCAGAAAGTGAAAAACATAATCTTACGCAGCTAGGATGGAACAATAATATAGAAGTAATTCCTAATTGTGTGGAAATAGATAAGATCACAATGAAGGAGTCATGGATACGGAATAAAAATATCTTATTTTTAAGTCGTGTCCATGTCAAAAAGGGTATTAACTTCTTGATAGAAGCTACAGCGAATTTAAAAACGGAATTACAAGGATATACAATCAACATTGCAGGAGAAGGTGAAGAAAGCTATATCAATGAATTAAAGCAATTAGCCTCTAAATTAGGTGTTGAAAATTTAATTCATTTCATAGGAGGTGTATACGGTGATAAAAAGTGGGAACTTTTTAAAAAAGCCGATCTGTTTGTTCTACCTACACATAGTGAAAACTTTGGTATAGTGGTAGCTGAAGCACTTGCATGTGGTACACCTGTCATAACTACCCAAGGAACTCCATGGCAAGAGCTGGAAAGTTATCATTGCGGATGGTGGACAGAAATAGGAACCGAAGCTACTACTAAAGCTCTCAAAGAGTTTCTGCAATGTACAGAAACACAACTGGAGCAAATGGGGAAAAATGGAAGAAAATTAATAGAAGAAAAATACTCATCACAAAAAGTTGCTCAAGATATGGTTGAACTATATAAAAAAGTTTGTCTATAAACATGGAACTCAACATAGCAGAAAATCGTAATCACCTAAACTACTCCAAATGGATTTATGTAAAACGTATACTGTGGACATTCGGAAAATTCTTTTTCCGTAATTCTCCCCGTATAGCTTTCGGATACAGAAATACGATACTACGCCTATTCGGAGCTACAATAGGAAAACATGTCCATATATACTCCTCCACTGTTATCTGGTTCCCGTGGAATCTGGAAATTGGCGATTGGAGTGCCATTGGAGAAGAAACCCTGATCTATAATTTAGGTAAAGTAACAATAGGAGAAAAAGCTACTGTCAGCCATCGGGTCCATGTATGTGCAGGCACACATGACTATACCGATCCGGCTCTTCCCCTACTGCGTCCCGAAATCCGTATCGGTAATCAAACATGGATTTGCGCTAATACATTCATCGGTCCTGATATAGAGATTGGAGAAGGTGCTGTGATAGGCGCAGGTACAGTAATGGTAAAAGACGCAGAGCCGTGGGGAGTTTATGCAGGAAATCCGGCTAAATATATAAAAAAAAGAATATTAAAGAAATGAATATAGTTAAAAATAATTACATGGGGGGGGGTAAAAACAAAGGTATTATTCTCTTAAAGTTCATTGCCGCCTTTTTAATAACTTATTCACACATGGGAATATTATTTCCTAAATACGGTAGTTTAGTTACCGGTGGGGCAATAGGTGACGGTTTATTCTTTTTCTGTTCCGGTTTTACTCTATTTATGGGAAGACAAGACGGCTTTCCGAATTGGTATAAAAGACGAATTAACAGAATTTATCCCACTATCATAATGTGGGCACTGGTATCGGCAGTAATTTTCAATTGGAATTGGCAAATTACAGACTTAATAACAACCCCTAAATATTGGTTTATACCATGTATTATGGCATATTATGTCATCTTCTATCTCATCCGTACTTATCTATTGAAGTTTTTAAATCAAGTTTTTGGCATAGCTTTCCTGCTTGTGGCAATCAGTAGTTTCTGGGTATTAGATTTTAACCATTCGGTAATGTATGCCGCGGTTCCATTTATGAGAATATATTATTTTCTTTTTATGATGCTAGGTGCTATGGTAGCCATCAGAAAATACAAGGTTGTATCTCCTCTCAAGTCCGGAGGTTATGCTTTGGTAAGTCTTATTACATATTATGTACTTATGGGAATTTATAAAATAGATCCGTTCTTCTGTAAATTCCAGTTAATATCACTTATTCCGTTATTGAGTAGTATTTATTGGATATATAGATTTTGTGACATACCTCAGATTTATAAAATATTGGAATACAAATCAGGAGGAAAGTTTATTTATTTTATCTCAACTTTAACTTTGGAAATATATATGGTTCAATATGCCATCTTTACAGATAAACTCAATAACATATTTCCACTGAATATCATCATTATATATATCATCATATTTATTGCTGCATATCTGCTAAAATGCACAGCCCATCTTTTTTCACAGATATTCAGCAATGAGCCTTTCAATAACAAAAGTATATATCAAGTATAACGAAAGCTATTATGAATAATTCCATAGCTGCCATCATTCTTACATACAACGAAGAGAAACATATATCCCGTTGTATCAACTCGCTTAAAAATATCTGTGAGGAAATATTCGTCATCGATTCTTTCAGCAAGGACCGAACTGTAGAAATTGCGAAAGAAGCAGGAGCGCAAGTTTACCAAAATCCTTGGAAAAACTATGCGACACAGTTCAACTGGGGGCTGAAGAATTGTCCCATTACAACAGAATGGATATGGCGCATTGACGCTGACGAGTTTTTGGAGGGTAACTTGGGACCTGCCATGAAAAAAGCATTGGCGGAATGTAACAATGAGGTAAATGGAGTATACGTCCGCAAGCGTATAGATTTTATGGGCAAGCCTCTGTTACACGGGGGATGGTATCCTTCTTACCACCTGAAAGTATGGCGAAGAGGACATGGGGAGTGTGAGAACCGATGGATGGATGAACATATTCGCATCTTCAGTGGAACAACAATCACAGTGGAAGAGGGGAATCAAGTGGACGCCAATTTGAATGATCTGACCTGGTGGACAGAAAAGCACAATGGATATGCTACACGGGAAATGGCGGATATGCTGATGATGGAATACGGACTGGACGACAGAGGCAAAGAAGTACAGGCCAAGTTTTGGGGTACAGAGGAACAGCGTAAACGGTGGCTGAAAGTGAAATATATAAAAGCACCGCTATTCTTACGGCCATTTATCAATTTCAATATACGCTACATTCTGAAAGGGGGATTTCTGGATGGAAAAGAGGGCTTTATATGGCACTTTTTACAAGGTTTCTGGTATCGTTTCCTGGTAGATGCCAAAATTTATGAAATAAAAAAACGCTTTGGATGGAATGACAAGAGAATCAAGGCATTCATAAAAGAAACGTATTTAGATAAATAACCACTTACATTATAAAAGCATCAACACTATGAAAGTTTCAATTATCACTTCCTGCTACAATCGGGAAGCCACTATTCGTGGAGCAATAGAAAGTGTGCTGGAACAGGATTATCCCTACATAGAATACATTGTGGTGGACGGAGCTTCGAAAGATAACTCGCTGGCTGTCATCAATGAATATAAAAACGGGATAGATACAATTATTTCCGAACCGGATAAAGGTATGTATGAAGCGATCAACAAAGGAATACGTGCAGCAACAGGAGATATTATCGGTCTGATTCACTCCGACGATTTCCTGTTCTCATCTCACACCATCTCCGACATAGTGAAAACATTCGAGGAACAAGATGCGGATATGATATACGGCAACGGAGTCTTTGTAGATTATGACGACACCAACCAGATGATACGAAACTGGATAAGCGGACGGTACAGTAAAGAGAATGTAAAAAACGGATGGCTCCCACTCCACCCCACTGTCTATATAAAGAAGGAGTGCATGGATAAATGGGGACTTTACGACGAAAGTTATAAGATAGCCGCCGACTCGGATTTGCTGGTGCGCTATCTGTATGAAGCCAACCTGAAAGTATATTACCTGAACAAATACATCGTGAAAATGAGAATGGGGGGGCTTTCTACTGATGCAGGAAAAAGCAAACTGAAATGGGCGGAGGACTTGAGAATGTATAAAAGTCACGGAATAAAACCCATCTCGGCGCTGAAAGGCAAAATTCTTTCAAAGATTCCACAGTTCATTGAAGCCAGACTGCCGTGGAGTGAAATACCGGAAGCAGAGGAAGAAAGCCTGATACAACCTGCCGCCGCAAATAAAAAAGAATGAAAATACGTTTACTAGTTCTAACCTTGCTGATTATCGGAGTTCATCAGCATATACAAGCACAATATATGCTGGGAACTACCGGTATGATGAATATTCCTACCGCCGACAGGCAGAAGCCGGGAACAGTGATGTTGGGAGGAAATTATCTGCCCAAACAGATGATGCCTGCACGATTCGACTACAACACAGGAAATTACTTTGTGAGCATCAGTTTCTTTTCCTTTCTGGAGCTTGCCTATCGGGAAACTTTAATAAAAGGGGACTATATATCATCCAAGCCTAAATACAATCAGCAGGATCGTTCCTACTCCATCCGGCTGTGTGTGTGGAAAGAAGGAAAGTTTCTGCCGGGAATAGCACTGGGAGCCAATGATCCGATAGCGGATAAAGGAGCCAACACTTTTCAATCTTACTATGGAGTGATAACGAAAGGATTCCATCTGGGAGGAGAGCATTATCTCTCAGCTTCTTTGGGATATTATCTGGAAGGCGGGAAGAACAGTAATACCAAATGGTTCGGCAATAAATACAAAGGTGTATTCGGAGGGATAAGCTATATACCCGCTTTCTGCAAAGAGTTGAAGATGATGGCCGAATATGACTCGGACGGGGTGAATGTGGGAGCAGCTGTCAGGCTGTGGAAACATTTGTCCATGCATGCTTTTACCCACGATTTTACTTGCGTATCGGGTGGTATACGCTATGAGTGTACCCTAATACATTGACGCAATGAGCAAATATTTAATAGCAATCCTCCTTTCGGCATGGAGCATCTCCCTCCGGGCACAAGTGGCCGAGAAACTACAGCAACTGGGAATGGAGAACATACAAACGGTAACGGAGGTGAACGGCAACACAACGATTGCTTTTGAAGACAATGTATATAGAGGTACTTACCGAGGAATAGGCAAAGCCATCGAAGCAGCCATGGAAGGAATGTACGGGGGAAATCTGCAAATGGTGGTGTTGGAGCACAGTATCCCCCAGCTATGCATTACGCTGAGCGATAAGGTGATAACCGAATATAAAGAGAAACAGATTACCATAGGGGAAGTGTACCGACAGATGGGAATCAGTTATGATACCGATGAAGCGATGGAGGTACTGAAAAAGACACACCGGACACTCAATTCATCGGCAGGGAAAGTAGACATTGTGGTCTATCCGGAAGTAAAACTGGAAAATTCCAGCTTTGACCGACTTTATACTTACTATGTCAACCTGGCTCCAGCCGTAGAAATGGCTTTATGGAAAGGGGCGGAACTGACAGCGCAAGTGGTATTCCCGGTAGCGACCAACCTAAAAGGACAGTATAAGAAGATACGTCCCGGAGTGATTGCACTGTCGCAAGAGTTTTGCTTCGGCAAAGGATTTTTAGGGCGAGTAACCGCAGGAAACTTTACCAACAACCGCATGGGGGCACAAGCGGAGATGAAATACCGCACAGCGAATGGCAGACTGGAACTGGGAGCTGTGGCAGGAGCTACTGTGCAATCAGTGCTGACCGATGACGAAGGATGGTATATCAGCCGGAAACTGCGGATGAATGCCGCACTGAAAGCATCTGTGTATGAACCTCGCTTCAATTTGCAATTTGATTTGCAAGCTGCACGTTATCTATATGGGGATTATGGAGTAAGAGGCGACTGCACCCGCCATTTCGGAGAATATGCCATCGGCGTGTATGGAATGTATACTGATGGGGAAATAAACGGAGGATTCCATTTTGCCATCCCTCTGCCCGGCAAGAAGTGGAGCCGTAACCGGGGGGTGCGTGTCAGGCAAGCGGATTATTTTGCCATGGAATACAGTATGGAATCCTGGGGCAGATATGCGGATGAAAAAATGGGGGAAACTTATCGCACCCGACCTGATGAGAACCGGAGTAACCGGTTTTTCCAACCGGAATATATACGCTATTTCCTGATAAAGGAAGCAAATAAATAGATTACTAATTTTTAAAAACGAAGAAAAATGAGAACAAGCAAGTTTTTTAAAACAGGTTTGCTGCTGTTTGTAGCAAGTTTGGGGTTAATAAGCTGCGGGGATGACGACAAAGAACCGGAAATTGTAGTTGACCCTGTAAGCGAAAATGTGGAATATTACATTGAAGGTAAAGTAGTAGCGGATAATGCCGCACTGGACGGAGTCAGCGTAACAGCGGGAGAGGCTACCGCAACCACAGACGAAAACGGTCAATATTCACTGACGGTAAAAGATAAGAAAACTTATACGGTGAGCTTTGCCAAGGAGGGATATAGAACTGTTTCTGACGCATCAGTAGAAATAGCTAACAACGCTACCAACAGAAGTCTAGTAACACTGAACGTGACTATGAGCAAGGAAGGCGTGGCTGTAGCTGTTGATCCTGAAAGTGATAAAGTGATTACAGAAAAAGGAGAAGGGGAAACAGAAGATGCCCAGACCGTCTTGACTATTCCCGCCGGTGCCGTATCAACCGCTACCGATGTAACTCTTACTCCGTATCTGGAAGCTGTTGCAACCGATGTGACTCCGGGCAGCAAAGAAGAAGCGATTCCCATGACTAATATTGCTATCAGTTCCAGCCAGGATGCAGCTCTAAATCAGGATGTTACCTTGTCTGTAGCCAATGCTAGTTCCAGCGATTATTATTTTGACGAAGTAGAGGTATACGAAAAGACTAACGCACGTGCTATCGGTGACTGGAAGAAATATGCCGACGCCGCTTTTGATAAAGCGACCAACAGCTACATAGCTGCCATCAAAAAGGGAAGTTCACTGAATAAGGATTATTCTATCCGTGTAAAGAGTGAAAAGAATGTCAGCGAAACCAAGAACGATGAAATATTGAAAGAAGACAGCTACAGTAACGCAGGAAATATGAGCGCTACTACTTATGATATTCCTTATACTGCCAAATTAGGATGGGAAATCTCTGCATCCGGACTGGATGAAGGCGCTCTTTCATTGGTGAAAGCTGCCATAGCCGCACAAGAAGGTGGATCGGAAGGTGTATACACCGTAAACAAGACCTTTACAGCCCACGTAAGCGGTGACTATATTCTGTATTTCTCTTGCAAAGCCAAATATGTAGAAAAAGAGTACACTTTCTCTATTGCCGGTAAAAAGGTTACTGTAAAAGTTAAACATTATCTGGGAGTGGAATTTGTTTATACCAACCAAAGTTCAAGTATGCATGGTGGTGGCTCTATAGGCTAAAACAGTCTTTTCAATTAATACAAAATATGAGTAAAAAAGTAGCATTGATTTCAGGTATCACAGGTCAGGACGGTTCGTTCCTGGCCGAGTTCCTGATAGAAAAAGGATACGAAGTACATGGTATTCTGAGACGTTCTTCTTCATTCAACACCGCACGTATAGAACATCTGTATCTGGACGAATGGGTGCGGGATATGAAGCAGAACCGACTGGTGAACCTGCATTGGGGGGATATGACGGACAGCAGCTCACTGATACGCATCATACAGTCTGTACAACCTGACGAGATTTATAATCTGGCCGCACAAAGCCATGTAAAAGTAAGCTTCGATGTGCCCGAATACACAGCGGAAGCGGATGCGGTAGGTACGCTGCGTATGCTGGAGGCGGTACGTATATTGGGACTGGAAAAGAAAACCAAGATTTATCAGGCATCTACTTCGGAACTTTTCGGACTGGTACAGGAAGTTCCTCAGAAAGAGACAACTCCTTTCTATCCCCGTTCTCCATACGGAGTAGCCAAGCAATATGGTTTCTGGATAACCAAGAATTACCGCGAAAGCTATGGCATGTTTGCCGTAAACGGCATTTTATTCAATCACGAAAGTGAACGCCGGGGCGAAACTTTTGTTACCCGGAAAATTACCCTGGCGGCAGCACGCATCGCACAAGGATTCCAAGATAAACTGTACTTGGGGAATCTGAATTCCCTGCGCGACTGGGGATACGCCAAAGACTATGTGGAATGTATGTGGCTGATTCTGCAACACGATACGCCCGAAGACTTTGTTATCGCCACCGGAGAATATCACACTGTACGCGAATTTGCCACCCTTGCTTTCAAGGAAGTGGGCATCGACTTGCACTGGGAAGGTGAAGGTGTGAACGAGAAGGGTATTGACACAGCTACAGGCAAGGTGCTGGTAGAGGTGGATCCCAAATATTTCCGCCCGGCAGAGGTGGAACAATTACTGGGAGATCCTACCAAAGCCAAAACGTTACTGGGATGGAATCCCCGCAAGACTTCATTTGAGGAACTGGTGGGAATCATGGTGAAACACGATATGAAATTCGTGAAGAAACTCCATCTTAAAGCAAGCTGTTAAATCATTAGTTAAAATTTCAATGGAGAAATCAGCCAAAATTTATATAGCAGGGCACCACGGACTCGTGGGCTCCGCTATTTGGCGTAACCTGCAAGAAAAGGGCTACACCAACCTGACCGGCAGAAGTCACAAGGAACTGGACTTACTGGACGGGGTTGCCGTAAAGGACTTCTTTGACCAAGAAAGACCGGACTATGTAATCCTTGCCGCCGCCCACGTGGGAGGTATCATGGCAAACAGTACATACAGGGCGGACTTTATCTATAAGAACCTGCAAATACAACAGAACGTGATAGGAGAAAGCTTCCGTCACGGAGTGAAGAAATTATTGTTTCTGGGAAGTACCTGCATTTATCCCAGAGACGCACAACAGCCTATGAAGGAGGATGCTCTCCTCACCTCCCCGCTGGAATATACGAATGAGCCATACGCCATCGCCAAAATAGCGGGTCTGAAAATGTGCGAGAGTTTCAACTTGCAATATGGTACTAACTATATCGCTGTTATGCCTACGAACCTGTATGGTCCCAATGATAATTTCAATCTGGAACGCAGCCATGTGCTGCCTGCCATGATCCGGAAAATACATCTTGCCAAATGCTTGAACGAAGATAACTGGGAGAACATACGCTATGATCTGGACATGCGTCCGGTGGAAGGTATAAACGGAGAGAGCAGAACAGAGGAGATACTGGCTATCCTGAAAAGCTACGGTATCAGCAAGGACGGGGTGGAACTGTGGGGAACAGGCACGCCACTGCGCGAATTCTTATGGAGTGAGGAAATGGCGGATGCCAGTGTATTCATCATGGAGCATGTGGACTTTAAAGATACTTACCGTCCCGGCACAAAAGAGATACGCAACTGCCACATCAACATCGGTACGGGAAAAGAAATCTCCATCGCCGGCCTGGCTCATCTGATAGTAAAGGAGATGGGATATAAAGGCAACATTACATTCAATCCGGAGAAACCGGACGGCACCATGCGCAAACTGACTGATGTGACCAAATTGCACGAATTGGGATGGCATCACAAAATAGACATAGAGGAAGGGGTGCACAAGATGTACCAATGGTATCTGGAATATAAAAAGAAATAAAGAACATACGCGTTATGGAAACTCATATCGTTATCATGGCAGGCGGCATAGGAAGCCGCTTCTGGCCCATGAGTACGCCGGAATGTCCCAAACAGTTCATTGATGTGACGGGATGTGGCAAAAGCCTGATCCAACTGACAGTGGAACGCTTTCAAGGGTTGTGCATTCCGGATAATATATGGATAGTGACTTCGGAAAAGTACAAGGAGACAGTAAGGAAACAATTGCCATCTGTGCCGCCTCATCATATACTGACGGAGCCGGTTGCACGTAACACGGCACCCTGCATCACATACGCTTGCTGGAAAATCAAAAAACACCACCCTGACGCCAATATTGTAGTGACTCCTGCGGATGCATTGGTTATCAATACGGATGAATTCCGCCGGGCGATAGCCAAGGCACTGCTGATGACAGATCAAAGCAAGGCCATTGTAACCATAGGTATCAAACCTTGCCGCCCGGAAACGGGATACGGATATATAGCCGCAGGAGAAGAGGTGGATCAGGATATACGGAAAGTGGATGAATTCAAAGAGAAACCGGATTTGAAAACGGCACAGCAATATGTGGACGCCGGGAATTATTTCTGGAATGCAGGGATTTTTGTATGGAATGTAAAAACCATAGAAGAGGCTATACGCCGTTATGCACCGGGCATCGCCGAGGTGTTCGACAGGATTTATCCGGAGTTCTATACCGAAAGGGAAAAAGAAACCATAGAAAAGCTGTTCCCTACTTGTGAAAGTATATCCATAGATTATGCCGTAATGGAAAAAGCGGAACGGATTTATGTATTGCCGGCAGAGTTCGGATGGTCTGATCTGGGCAGTTGGGGCTCATTACATTCCTTGCTGCCCAAAGATAACCGGAACAATGCCATCGTAGGCGAAAATATCCGATTGTATGAATGTAATAACTGCATTGTACACACACCGCATTTAAAACAAGCGGTAATACAAGGACTGGACGGATATATCATAGCCGAGAAAGAGGGAACCCTGCTGATATGCAAACTGGCAGAGGAGCAGCGTATTAAAGAATTTTCGAAAGCATAAGGAATGATTATAGCAGTTGATTTTGACGGCACAATAGTGGAGCATAAATATCCCGAAATAGGCAGGGAACTACCCTTTGCCATAGAAACGCTGAAAAAACTACAACAGGAACGACACCGCCTTATTCTGTGGAGTGTACGGGAAGGTAAATTATTACAGGAGGCCGTGGATTTCTGCCGGGAGCGTGGATTGGAATTTTATGCCGTAAACAGCAATTATGCGGAAGAAACCCTGGAAAGTGATCATTATTCCAGAAAACTGAAGGCGGATTTGTTTATTGATGACCGCAATCTGGGAGGACTGCCCGAATGGGGGATGATTTACAGAATGATCCATGACAAATGGGGATACGAAGATATTTATCAAAGTTCAGATAATAAAGAAGAGAATAAAAAGCGAAGCTTTTGGAAGATACTTTTTTCCAAGATGTAGAATCCCCGCTTCCGAATGTAGTGATACAGGGGGAAGCCCATAAGAAAACTAATGTTAGATCAGAGGTAAGTACTGTTATCAGCGGATAACGGAAACTTACGAAGTAGTGTTGGTGATACCCGCCTGGGAAGGTAGGTATCACCTTTTTTTGATCTATACCATTAGTATTTGAATACTTGTTCTTTTCCGGGTTCTATGGTCATGGCTTTCATTCCTTTCCGGGTTGGAATGTTCAGTATTCCCTTTCCGCCGTCGGACTTGATACGGATTACTTTCTTATCCATATAGATATGGATATTGCCGTATGGAGTAGGTACTGTTCCTTCCATCCATTTCAACCCGCCCAGACAAGGGGTGACGGAGTATTCCTCGTAACCGGGTTTGGTGGGTTTTACTCCCAGATAGTATTTGCCCAACAAATAGATGGGGCTGGCTCCCCATGCATGGCAGAGGCTCTTGCCGTATGGACGTCCGTACATGGCCAAATGCTGGGTACCTGTTTCTTCGGGATTGTATTTCTCCCAAAAACTGGTAGCTCCTTCTTTCAACATACCGCCCCAATAGGCTTTCATTTCTTTCATTACCGATTCTTGTTCGCCCAAGGCGCACAGCGCTTCCAGTTCATAGAAACGCATATAAGGAGTGGTGATTTTCAAAATACTGTCATTCTGCAATACGGAGTGTTTGATGGCCTGCTGTTTATCGGCATTCAGATAATTGAAGAAGACAGAGAACATATTGGCGTAACGGGTAACGGACTCACTCTGCTTTCCCTGAATACGGTTGTGTACCATCGCTTGTTTCTGCTCATTCCAGAAAGCGGGTTCCAGCTTGGAACGTAAAGCGGAAGCCAGTTTCTCATACTTGGTTTTGTCTGCCGTATTGCCGGCCAGACTGGCACAAAGCGCCATGGTTTCCAAACTTTTGCAGAACAAGACTTGCTCAAAGGAGAGTTCGCCCTTCTTGTCCAGATAACCGTCTGCCCAGTCTACGAATACCCAGTCACCGGTCATACCTTCCACCATACCGTTGGCATTGGTACGTCCCAACACATAGTCCATCATGCTTTGCATACGCGGATAGAGTTGGGTTACAAAATCTTTGTCACCGGAATACATATAATAATCGTAAATACTGAGAAACCAATAGAAGGTGTAGTCCATAATGGTATTGCTGTGGCTGGTCACAGGGTCTTTTCCACGAAGCAGCCAAATGGTACGTTTCACGGTTTCATTATCGAAGAACAGATAGTAGTTCATCAGATAACTCTGGATGGCATCGCCACTCCATACCCAACGGTCGCGCTTGATGCCGTCGATAAAGAATTCACGGGTAGTAAGGTGCATGGTGTATGCTCCTACTTCCCAAATGCGGTTCAGCTCTTCGTCATTACATTTGAATGAGCCCCGGTACTCTTCGGGCAAGTATTCGTATTGCATGGAAACGTCCTGCATCGTTACTCCCGGATCGCAAGTGACATAGACATAACGGAAAGCCTTGCTATTGTCTAAAGTATATTCATCGTATAGTTTCCGTGTATTCCGGATGGCCAGATCGGTTATTTGCCCCGGCTCTGCCAGCAATTTGTCCAATGTTTCGCAATATTCCGTATCCAAGGCTTCTTCAGGACTTTCACCGTAATAGATATGGATCGTTCCTTTTCCCTTTACATCTTTCAGAGTGATATAACCAAAGGTTTCTTTTCCGAAGTCGTACAATACCCCCTCTTTCCGGGGAGTGGAGGAAACTGCTTTCATCGGTTTTCTAACCAATGAAAACTTGGAAGGCAGTTGGGTGGCTCCGTCAAAGTTCCAACACCCTGCATCCATATAAACGGTAGCAGAAGTATCACTGGCTTTTCCGCTTTCGTCTATCCATTCTTTATCCTCGTAGGTTACTTTCCAAGTTTTGTCCGTATTTACGGTTTTTCCTTTCACATAAATAGTGGGGGGAGTGGACTGATTCCACACTTTGATGTTCAGACTGTGTTTTCCTGCGGGGAGTTTCAAAGTGGAGGGCATACCGAATTGCAGTTTGCCGTCCAACTTCACATTGTATTTTCCTTCGGCGGCAATGAAGATTTCTTCC
>UMCV01019272.1_pt1 | contig 24444 bp, 25 predicted proteins | sample 1964311 | NCBI WGS metagenome assembly UMCV01 (sample SAMEA4835976, study PRJEB28245) | human gut metagenome | biome: gut microbiome; material: fecal sample | place: Denmark | collected 2008 | reverse complement strand
CCGTCGTGTAGAGGTTTACATGTATGCTAGCCAGGCTATGGTTAACGCAGCCAATAATGGTACATTGAAGTAATAAGTTTCATGCTCCCGGAAGGGAAAAACTAAATAGATGATTTTGAAGAAAATCAAGAATATAGTAAAATGGGTGGTGGTGCTGTTTTTCAGTACCACCATTCTTGCTGTAGTGGCATATAGGTTCATTCCTGTATATGTCACTCCTCTGATGTTTATCCGATGCTTCCAGCAAGTAGCTGATGGAGAGAGTATTACCCTGCATCATCATTGGGTTTCGATGGATAAGATTTCGCCTCACATGCCAGTGGCGGTAATGGCGAGCGAAGATGCGAGATTCCTGAAGCATCACGGTTTCGACTTCAATGCCATCGAGAGTGCGGCGAAGAATAATGCACGTGGTGGAAAGGTGCATGGAGCCAGTACCATCAGTCAGCAGACTGCTAAGAATGTCTTCCTGTGGCCTGGCCGTTCATGGACCCGCAAGGGATTTGAAGTCTACTTTACCTTCCTCATCGAAATGATGTGGAGCAAGCAGCGCATCATGGAGGTTTATCTCAACAGCATTGAGATGGGACCGGGTATCTATGGTGTGGATGCGGTTGCAGAATATCATTTCGACAAGAAAGCGAAAGATCTGTTTCGTGGCGAGTGTGCGCTGATAGCAGCTACGCTTCCTAATCCGCGCAAATTCAGTTCGCTGCATCCTAGCGCTTATATGAAGAAGCGCCAGCGACAGATAGAACATCAGATGAGATTTATCCCTACCTTCCCTCGTGAGGGCGAAGATTTCGACCCGGGCACGGCTGTGGGAGGATATAGGGGAAAGTAATACTTAGTTGATAGTTTATAGTTGATAGGGGTGACCTTAAAATAGTTTTTTGCCTCAAATATTGATTCATGGATTTACTGAAAGACTTGAACGAAGCGCAGCGTGCTGCGGTAGAATATATTGACGGACCTTCGCTGGTGATAGCCGGTGCAGGTTCGGGTAAAACGCGTGTGCTTACTTATAAAATAGCTTATCTCCTTAGTCAGGGCATGAAACCCTGGAGCATCATGGCGCTCACCTTTACCAATAAGGCGGCAAGGGAGATGAAGGAACGTATCGGAAAACTGGTGGGAAATGATCTCGCCCAGCATCTCTATATGGGTACTTTCCACAGCATCTTCTCCCGAATCCTGAGAGCGGAGGCTGAGCATATCGGCTTCAACAACAACTTTACCATTTATGACGAAAGTGACTCGCGCTCGCTGATCAAGGCGATAGTGAAGGAGATGGGGCTGGATGATAAGAAGTATAAGCCCGCTGCCGTTCATGCCAAGATTTCGATGGCGAAGAATAACCTGATGAGTGCTGCGGCTTATGAGAGCGATGCGGCTATCTTCGAGCAGAACAAGCGTGCGCAGATGCCTGAGGTTGGTAAGATTTTCGTGGCTTACGTGCAGCGCTGCAAGCAGGCCAATGCCATGGATTTCGATGATTTGCTGACACTTACCTATCAGCTCTTCAGGGAACATGAGGATATTCGCCACAAATATGCCGCCCGCTTCGATTATGTCCTGGTGGATGAGTATCAGGATACCAATCACGTTCAGATGTCTATCGTCATGCAACTCTGTCTGGAGAAGCAGCGTGTTTGTGCCGTGGGTGATGACTCGCAGAGTATCTATAGTTTCCGTGGTGCCAATATCGATAATATTCTCAACTATCAGCGCCAGTTTCAGGGCACGCGTCTCTTCAAACTGGAACAGAATTACCGTTCTACCCAGACCATCGTTGAGGCGGCTAACAGTCTGATCAAGCATAACCGCAACCAGATTCCTAAGGATGTGTTCAGCGAGAATGCGAAGGGTGAGAAGATTCAGTATAAGCCTGCTTACAGCGACAAGGAAGAGGCGGCGATTGTGGCGAAGGACGTGAAGCGTATCCGGCGCGAGGATGGATGCCAGTATAGTGATTTTGCCATTCTCTACCGCACCAATGCCCAGAGCCGCAGCTTCGAGGAGGAGTTCAGAAAGCAGGGTATTCCTTATCGCATTTATGGCGGACTGAGTTTCTACCAGCGCAAGGAAATTAAGGATATTATTGCTTATTTCCGTCTGGTGGCGAATCCGGATGATGAAGAGGCTATCAAGCGTATCATCAACTATCCGGCACGAGGAATAGGGGCTACTACCGTGACGAAGATTGCCGATTGTGCCCATCAGAACCAGGTGAGTTTCTGGGAGGTAATCGGTGCCCCTGAGCGGTATGGACTGGCGGTAAACAAGGGTACGATGAACAAGCTGGAAACCTTCAGATTGCTCATTTCTTCGTTTATCGAACGGGCTCAAACTACGGATGTCTATGAATTGGGTGATGCCATTATCAAGGAGAGTGGTATCAGTCAGGATATCATGTCGGGCAAGGATGCCGATGATCTGGCACGTCAGGAGAACCTGGAGGAATTCTTGAGCGGTATGTCGGCTTTTGTGGAGGAACGCCGTGAAGAGGGTAGGTTTGATGAACTCTTCCTGCAGGATTATCTGCAGGATGTGGCGCTGCTTACCGATGCTGACAGCGATGGTGATAAGGATGAACCTCGTGTTTCTCTGATGACGGTTCATGCTGCCAAGGGTCTGGAGTTTCCTACGGTTTTCGTGGTTGGTTTGGAAGAGAATATCTTCCCGAGTCCGCTTTCTGCTGCTTCGCTCCGAGAACTGGAGGAGGAACGGAGATTGCTTTACGTAGCCATTACGCGAGCTGAGAAACATTGTATCCTGACGAACGCCAAGAACCGCTGGCGATATGGCAAGATGGAGTTTGATAATCCGAGTCGGTTTATCGATGAGATTGACGGCAAGTTGATAGATAGTCAGGATGAGGCTGGTGGAAGCTTGTTTGGCTCTATGTCTGAATCAAGGCTTGGTTCAAGGTCTGGTTCGATGTTTGGCTCCAGAGCTGATTCGATGTCTGACCAGCCGGAGTGGGCGAGAGCGCAACGTCCTCGCAGACCATGGGAGGATGCTGAGCAGCCTAGATACAGTAGCAGGTATCAGAATTCCAAACCAGTAGCATCGCAGTTTTTGGCAGATCCTAAGCCTTCTCTCTTTGATGATGAACCGGAGACTTCACGTACTTCCGGACGCTCGTCTGTTTCCGGACGCTCATCTCTCTCTGAAGGCAATTTCAAGTCTGTTAGAGCGCTGAATGCAGCGAAGCGTTATATGGAGACGCATTCTTCTCATCCTGCTTCTCGCAGTACTGGATCTTCTGCATCATCAGTTTCTTCTACTACAGCTTCATCTGCTGGCAGTTCTTCTTGTGGTTTGCAGGAGGGAATGAAGATAGAACATCAGCGTTTTGGACGGGGAACGGTGTTGAAGATTGAAGGTACTGGTGAGAATACGAAGGCTACGGTTGAGTTCGTTCATTCTGGCACCAAACAGCTTCTGCTGAAATATGCCAAGTTTACGGTAGTAGATTAAGTTCAGTAGTCTGATTTTGCGTTTTTAATAATATATTAGGGCTCTTTAGTATGCTAAAGTACTAAAGAGTCTTAATTTTTTGTGTAATTATTTGTTCTTCTTGTAACTTTTGTTTATATTTGTAGCATATTTACGAACGATATGCAAAAAAGCGTTTAATATTTAACTTATAAACAGAACGATTATGAAGAAATTAATGATGATGGCAGTAATTCTGCTTGCTGGTGTAGGAAGTGTAATGGCACAGAGCGATTACAAGCGCGGTATCTTTAACCATGTAGGTCTTAACGTGGGTGCAGGTACCGAGGGTATTGGTGTTGGTGTGGCTGCTCCTGTTACTAACTTCCTTGAGGTAGAAGCAGGTGTGAACATCATGCCGTCTTTCAAACTGTCTGGTGATTTGGATGTAGATTATGATTCTAGTTCTTTGCCTCAGGTATCTGGAGTTAGTTATCCTAATCCTGCTACCATTCATGTTGATGGAGATTTCAGCCGTACAACCTTTAATGTAAAGGCTAATCTGTATCCATTCGGTGGTGGCAGCAAGTTCTTTATCGCTGCTGGTTTGTCTATTGGTGGAGAGAAGATAGCAGAGGTTACCGGTTCTTGCGACGAACTTCGTGAAATCTCTCAGAAGTTGCCTACTCAGGAAATGAAGGATCAATTCCATCAGGTTGTTGTTTCTACAGCTAATGCCAACTTGGGTGGTTATAAATTGGAACTCGATGAGAACTATAATGTTCAGGGTGATATCCGTTGCAAGAATGTTCGTCCATACCTTGGTTTAGGTTTCGGCCGTCTGGTTCCTAAGAACCGTATCGGTTGCCGCTTTGAGTTGGGTTGCCAGTTCATGGGCAAGCTCAAGGTTTACCAGAATGGTAACGAGATAGATATCAATAAGGCATTGGAAGATGCTGGCGAGGATGATCTCTCTAAGTTCGTAAAAGACTTGAAGGTTTATCCTGTTTTGAAGTTCTCTCTTACAGGTAGAATCTTATAATATAGATAAAGAGTTATAAAACTAGATTGGGCAAGACCATCTCTGGTCTTGCCCTTTTTGTTTCTATATACTATAAATTGAAAAAGCGTCCCCGCAGTAGCCTCACGGTCACTACGGGGACTTATAATTACTAACATCTAACTTTAGCATTTTTGTTTAAACTTAAAAACAAATTCTTTATGAGAGTAATTTCTCCATTATCTATAAACATAAACCAAGTATCTCATATATTGCAAGTAACTTGTATCCTGCAAATATCTTGTATCCTTAAATGCAAGTTCTTAGAAAAGTTAAACCCATAGACCAGTATCTCTACTAATATCTTGATTATTTTTATTTTATTGCTTTTTGTCTGTTTAATATTAAATACTTTTAAGTTCACAATGCAAAGATATAAAAAAAATGGGTAAACTCCAAATTAATTTTGCTTTATTTTGTATTAAGTGGCTTTTATTGTACTTATGCGGCGGTTTTTAAGGATTAACCGGCAAAGTTAAGAGGGTGTATCATAAACATTCAAATGCTTTATGATACACCCTCTTTCTCAGAATTCTGAATATTTTTCGTGTTTATAACGCTTCGTCTTCAGGACGTGGCATCTGTGTCTGGGGCTTCTGTTTCTTGCCTGACTTCATGAATAGTTTCTTCTTCTTGAGCCATGCAGCCTTGCGTATTTCGTATTCTTCGCGATGACGCTCCAAAAAATTATCTGCCATGTTTCGTTTCCTTTTTTACTTTGCGTTATGAATGCTTATTCTTCTTTAAACTTACTGTAAATCACCTTTATCTGTATAGGACTTGTCTTCTTGCCGTTGCTGTCGGTGGTTATTACACCTCTTTTCAGTCGGGTAGAAGCGAGTGACATATCGTGATTGATCTTGGAGATGACGGTAGTATAGCCCTGTGTGGTTGTGATGACGTTTACAGGAACCAGTACTACCTTATCCCAGTTTTCACCCTTGCCTTTGTTCTTATACATGGCAGAAACCAGGTTGGCGATATTCTGGAATGTATAGGCATTCTTGTAGGTGCCGGTACTGCTGTAGCTTGTGGTATAAGAAGTACGGTTATCTGCCAACTTGCTCTTTTCGAAGAACGACTGCAAACTGTCTTTCTGAACCATCAGGATGGTGCTTGGTGTAGCAAAGTTGTATGGGTTGTCTTCGTTTTCATTGTTGAGTCGTGGGAAAGAGATGGTAGCTGTGTTGAGCGTATCCTTCTCATGACCTTTCATGATATCTTCGATAGGGAGGGTAACCTCGGTGAAGATACCTGCCGGTGACTTGAGATAAGTACATTTCTCCTGATCCTTACTTGCCAACTTCTTCAAGTTCTCGGTATCGTTCTCAATCTTGTTGAGCTGCAATACCTCTTCTGTACCATCGAAACGGTTGTATCCGATGCTTACAGCTGTACTGTCTTTATTGATGGTCTTGTGACGGGTCCAGTAGAAGATAAGCTCTGTATTCCAGATCTTAGCCATGCTACCCGTACCACCTACATTCTTGATGTAGAAGCCAGGGCAGACATTGTGCAGGAACTTGAAGTTGGTCTTGAAGTACTCAGGATGTTCTGCGTATGTTTGCATGATGTAAGAACCATAGTTCTTGTATGTCTTACCATCTTTTTTGTACTTCTTATTCAAGTAAATCTTGAAGTTCTTGACGTCTGATGTATTGCTCAAGTTGTAATTACTGCTCCAATGCTGGTTGTTTTCGCTTACCCAGCCTTCCTTGAAGGCATCATAATTAGAGTAATACTCCTTATCTTCTGCCATCGGCTTTGTCATCTCATAGGCTGTCACCTTCATTGGGGCGATGGTATCACCGTAGCTGGCATTGTATGAAACCAGGAGGTAGCATGAGTCTGCTTCGATAGAACCGCCGTTTGCCTGCTTGATGTAATCGAGTGTATCTACAGAGAAAGTTGGCAATACGCTCAACTGGGTCATGTAGTCGCCCTTTACATAGTTGCCGGTTTCCGGGTCTTTCATCTTTCCGATGAGCCCCGTGTTGTTGCGGCTCAATACGGAATCTGCTACTATAGACTTTGTGGTAACATTGAACGCTGAGTTAGAAATGTTAATGTTGTCTATCTTATTAGTGATGCTACCACCGATTCCCTCGGTGGTATCATCACATGCAGCGAAAGTAAGCGCTGCTATTACTAATACTGTTAAGAGTCTTAAAATTTTCATTATCCTTGTATGTATGTGTCTCTGTTGTCGGAATTTTATTCTGCGTCAGGACAAACCTTGTTGATGAAGTCTGCGTATGGCTCCTGGATATCTTCTCCCGGATAAGCCAGTACAGGCTTGTTCTTCTCCTTCGCATAATCAAAGAGAATCTGGTTAGCTTCTTCTTCACCTTCTACCACACCGTCGCTATAGTCGATGGCGAGTTTGCCGAGCTCAATGAAGTTAAAGTCGTCCTGATAGCCGTCGAGCAGTTCAGACTTGGCATCACGGAAGGCAACGCAACGTTTGAAGTTGGTACCCAGTTCACCCTTAAGTTCGTTGGTATAGAGAGCGGTAATTACCTTTGATTCTGCAAATGAAGGCTCTTCGCTGTAGGCAGTCTTTACATAGAAAGGCACTACTGCGCTAGCCCAACCCTGGCAGACGATTACATCAGGCTGCCAGCGGAGCTTCTTTACGGTTTCCAATACACCACGTGCAAAGAAGATAGCTCTTTCTCCGTTGTCGGCATATTCCTTTCCGTTTTCATCGGTGCCCATCTGGCGGCTCTTGAAATAGTCGTCATTATCGATGAAATAAATCTGCTGTCGTGTTGTTGGTATAGATGCAACCTTGATGATCAGCGGATGGTCTGTATCATCTATGATAAGGTTCATACCAGACAGGCGAATGACCTCGTGCAATTGTCCGCGACGCTCGTTGATGGTGCCCCACTTAGGCATGAAGGTGCGGATCTCAAAACCTGCTTCCTGCATCTTCTGAGGCAGTTCGCGTCCCATGATTGACATGTGAGACTCGGCTACGTATGGGTCGATCTCCTGATTGATAAATAATACTTTTTTTGCCATAAAATTTAAATTTTATTCTTACGAATTACGTGCAAAGGTACAAAAAAAACTTCAAATAGGGGCATTTTTTCTCCGAAATTCATTATTTTCGGCAATAATTCGCATATTTTTAGGTTTTTTCTTTCTCATTTGAGAAAAAAGTTGTTATTTTGCACCCGAAAACAGATTATGACGATGAAAGTATTCAATAAGATTGTTGACCTCCAGAACGAACTCTTCATGTGTCGTAAGGAGGGAAAGGAAATCGGCCTTGTGCCAACTATGGGTGCGCTGCATGAGGGTCACGCCTCTCTTGTTAAGCGCAGTGTGAAGGAAAATGGCGTGACTGTAGTTTCTGTGTTCCTGAATCCTACACAGTTTAATGATCAGGGTGACTTGGATCGCTATCCTCGTACCCTCGATGCTGACTGCAAGCTCTTGGAGGCTTGTGGTGCTGACTATGTGTTTGCACCATCGGTGAAGGAGATGTATCCTACACCAGATACACGCCACTTTGAGTTTCCACCTGTTTCTACCGTGATGGAGGGTGCCAAGCGCCCGGGTCATTTCAATGGTGTATGTCAGGTAGTGAGCCGTCTTTTCTATATCGTTCGACCAACCCGTGCTTATTTCGGTGAGAAGGATTGGCAGCAGATTGCTGTCATCAAGCAGCTCGTGAAGTACATCAACAGCGATGTGCAGATTGTGGAGTGCCCTATTGTCCGTGATGAGGACGGTTTGGCTAAGAGCAGCCGTAATACTTTGCTGGCTCCTGATGAGCGTGCCATTGCGCCAAACATCTATAAGGCCCTGAAGGAGAGTGTAGAGTATGCCAAGACTCATACCGTACAGGAAACTCACGATAAGGTGGTTGCCGACATCAATGCTGTAGAGGGTCTGGAGGTAGAGTATTTCCAGATTGTGGATGGTGACAGCCTGCAGGATGTTTCTTCATGGGAGGATAGTGCCTATGTGGTAGGTTGCATCACCGTTTATTGCGGTAAGACTCCTATCCGTCTCATCGACCATATCAAGTATAAAGGATAAATTCCTCTATAGATATTCTTTATTAAGTTTAATCCGTAACAGATCAAGTAATAACAGAACAATGCAGATAGAAGTATTGAAGAGTAAGCTCCATTGTGTAACCGTAACTGAGGCTAACCTGAATTATATGGGTAGCATCACCATCGATGAGGACTTGATGGACGCTGCCAATCTGATTGCAGGCGAGAAGGTTCAGATTGTAGATAACAACAATGGTGAGCGCTTGGAGACCTATATTATCAAGGGTGAGCGTGGCAGCGGTTGTATCTGCCTGAACGGTGCTGCAGCCCGCAAGGTGCAGGTGGGCGATACCGTCATCATCATCGCTTATGCCCTGATGGACTTTGAGGAGGCTAAGACCTTCAAGCCAACCGTGGTTTTCCCAAAAGAGGGAAACAGGGTTTAATATTCAATGGAAACAAAAGAAAGGGTGTGTCATGGACTTATGGCACACCCTTTCTTTTGTTTTATTACTATATAATTTAAGGTGTAATTGCGATGGGTTAAGGATAGATCTCGATATGGCTGCTGCCGGAGTTGCCATTCTTGATAATCCTTATCTGGGTGGTGATGCGCTCGCTCATCGTGTCGGTATGACTGATGACGCCCACCTTCTTGCCTTGCGAACTTTGCAGCATGGCGAGGGAGTCGATGACGGTGGCTAGGGTATCGGGGTCGAGGGTTCCGAAGCCTTCATCGATGAACAGGTTCTCGAAGGAGATGTTGCGGGAGGATAACGCCGACAGGCCCAAGGCGAGACCGAGACTCACGATGAAGGTTTCGCCACCTGATAGGGAGGTGGTGTCTCGGATATCGTCGGCACGGTCGTGGTCGATGACTCTGATGCCCAGCGAATGCTTTACCTGCTGCAGTTCGTAACGGCTGTTGAACTTTCTGATTTCCTGGTTGGCGTGCGCTATCAGGAAACTGAGCGTATAGCATTGGGCTATCTTGCGCAGCGTCTTTCCGTCTGCTCCGATAGCATCCGTAATGGCTGTCCAGTCGTCCTTTTCCTGTGTTACGAGTTGCAGAGCCTCGGCCTTGTCACCCAACTGCTTCACGGCTTCCTGATGGTTCTGCATCCTGGCGTTGGCAGCAATCAATTTGTTGCGCTGGCTTCTTTCCTGATACTCCTGCTGAATGGCTAGGAGAGCATCACGGGTTTGGGCAGGCTGATGTTCCAAGTGCTGCTGATGCGCCTTTTCTGCACTCTGGTAAAGGGCGGTGGTTGAAGCCACGGCTTTCTCCTTTTCGTCCTTTTCCCGTCGGATAGCGTTCCAGTCTTCGGCAGAGTGAAGCATCTCCCGGATGGTATTTCGGTCGATAAGGCTTGGTTCGATACTTCTTTCCTCGATGCCTTCCTCTTCGGAGTCTTTTCCTTCGATGCTCTTTTCTTCAAGCTGCTTGTTATATTCCTCAATCCAAAGGTCGAGTTCCTTTACCTTCGCTTGCAGATTCTCTTTCATCGTCTTGTTCTGAGACTGCATGGTTTGATGCGAACCTTTACTGTTGGCGAGTTCAGCCTTCAGTTTGTTGATATTCTCGTTCTGAGTATCAGCTGCTTTCGTAGCCTCATCCTTTGCTGCTGTCAGTCTTTTTTCTGCCGCATCTGGTTCTTCTCCATTCAGAATCTGCTTATATTTCTCCTGCCATTCCTCCATTTCCTTCTTGGCGCTATTCCATGTCTGAAGGGCTTTCCCGTAAGCCTCTTCCTTGCTCTTCTGCTGTGAGATGAGGTTGCTGGTAAGTGCTTTCTGCTCAGCCAGTTTTGTGACGCAGGTTGAAGTGTTTTCTTGAGCTTTGTTCAGTATAGTAGAAGCCTTGCTTTCATACGCAGCTTCATCCTTTACAGCCTTATCCTTGAGTTGGGTCAGTCGTTCTATCTCTTTCTGAATCTTGTTAAAGAGGCTCAGTTTGCTGCTCGCATCTTTCGCCTTGTTTTCATAGATAGGCAAGAGCGATTTCAGTTCTGCCTCTGCCTTCGGAATCTTTGGATACTGGGCGATGAGCGCCTTCCAATCCTCTTCGTAAGTTGCTATTTCTCCCGAGAGCTTTTCCTGTTGTTTCTGGAGCGTCTGTACTTCGCCGTCGTTCTGTTTTCTTTCGCCGGAAAGATTCTTCTCCTGTTTCTGCTGCAGTTTCAGCAGATCCTCCTTGGCTTTCAGAAGTTGCGAGAGTTCTGTGGTGGCTTCCTCAAACTGTCTGTTGTCGGTATGATAAGGATGGGTCGTGCTGCCACAGAGCGGACAAGGCTTGCCTTCGGTCAGGTTGGCACGATGAATCTCCCATTTCTCACTCACCATGAGGGTATAGGCATTTCTCAGCGTCAGGGTCTCTTGTGTCAGCGCCTCGATGGTCAACTTGCTCAGGGCTGCATCTATCTCAGCGTTTCTCTTGCCCAAGACCAGGATGCGCTCCTCATTCTTCTGCTTTTCTGTTGAGGCAGTATCGAGATGAGCCACAACCTTGATGGCTTGCTGGACATCCTGCAGTTTCCTGTCGGCTACAGTCTTGCTGTTCTGCAGTTCCTCTATGTTCTGTCCGGCAGTCTTATTTCTTTCCGTCTCCCAAGCCTGTTCTGCGGCTTGCGTCGCTTCGTGCAGAACCTGTTTCTGCTTGGCAATCTCTTCCTGTGTCGCTTTGAGGGCAAGGTTCGCTTTCTCCGTTTCTGCTTCCCATTTTTGGATGTTTCGGGTGTTTTCCTCCACGTCTTTCAGGGCAGTTAGATTCTCTTTCTGAGCCGACTCCAATGCCTCTTTCTTCTCAGTCAGGTTCGGCATTGCCGCTTCCATTTTGGTTTTCAGCGCTCTAGCTTCAGCGATGACCGGCAGCGCCTTTTCCAGCTGTTCCTGTGCCTTGCTTACCGCTTCCTTCAGACTGGCGAGAGTTTTCTCGCTTTCGCTGATGGCAGACTCTTGACTTTTGATGTTTCCTTCCGCTTTCAGGATGTTTTCTTCCTGCTCGTGGATGCTTTGCGTCTGTCGCTCTACTTCCTGCAGCTGGTTGACGGCAGGCTGTACTTCATCGTGCAACTGCAGACGGAGAATCTGGGCTTGCATCGCTTTGATGGCATCTGCTGCTTGCTTCATATCTGTTTGGCAGATAGAGATTTGCTTGATTTGCTTATCGTTTTCCTCAAACCATTGCAGGTCTTTCGAGATGGCTTGCAACTGGCTGTCGAGTTCCTTCTCAGCCTTTTCCAGGCGGTCGATTTCCTCCTTCAGTTGGGCGAGTTCTTCATCGTTCAGCAGGTTCTGTTTTACAGCTTCCACCGATGCAGCCATCTGGTTGTAGGCATCCGTCGCCTGGTCTTTCGCCTTCTTGATTTCAGTAGCGATGTTCGTATAAGTTTCCTCGCATCCGATGAGTTTTTCCAGGAGTTCGTACCGCTCGTTTTCCTTCGCCGTCAGGAAGTTGGCAAACGAGCCTTGGGCGATGAGCACGGTACGGAGAAACTGGTCGTAGTCGAGTCCGATGATGCTCGGCAGTTCGTTCCAGTCGGCAGTTTCCTCTGTTATCTCTTCTCCGTTTCTCGTGATTTTATAAAGCGCAGTCTTGGCGTTCTCGTAGCGCACTCTCTGGAATCTGACGTGCCATTCTGCGCGGTAGATGCTGCCGTTGTTGGCAAGGAAGGTGAGTTTGCTGTAGCCTTCTTTCTTGCCACGTGTCAGGATGTTTCGGCTGTCGGTAGGAGCCAGACGGTTACTTTCGCTGGCATCGGCAGCTCCGAAAATCTCGATGTTCTGGTTCTTGTCGCCTTTCTTCCTGGGGTAGCGAGGGGCGCGGTTGTAGAGAGCCAGACAGATGGCATCGAGTAGGGTAGACTTGCCACTTCCCGTCGGACCTACGATGCTGAAGATGGTACTCTCGCCTAAGGCACCTTCTTCAAAGTTGATGATCTCGCCTCCCTGTTTGTCAAGCGAAGCGAGGTTGAGTATTTCGAGTTGTAGGAATTTCATAATGATGATGTCGTTAATAAATCGGATAACATTTTCTCCTGTCTTTCGTTCATCGGAGCGTTGTGTCTGATGGCGAAGGCTTCCTTCAGCGTGTCGAGCGGAGGACGGTTGATGATGTCTTCTATGCTGGTGATGTGCTGGGAACCCTGGATGGTGGAGAGGTCCAGTTGCGGGATGATGCGCTGGATTTTGCAGAGCACGGCATCCTTTTCGTTGACGAGTTTCTCCAGTTCCTTGATGTCATCGCTGGTCAGTTTCTCCTGTTTCACCTTCAGCATCACGTAGTCGAAATGGTCGCTCAGTTCGCCGTCTGTTCTCTCTGAGAGTTCAGAATTGATGAGCTTCTGCCATTTCTTGAAGGTCAGCTCTTCCTCATCTTCGGGCAGGATGCGGAGGGCGTGCTGAGGCTTGTATTCCAGGAAATCTACTTTCCATTCCTTGTTCTTGCCGGTTTCCTTTCCTTCCTTCTCTTCTCCGTGTTCTATGGTGATGAGGTCGATGCCGTGGGTGTAGTCTTTCTCGGCAAACGACATCGGGAGGATACTTCCCGTATATCTTGCCCAGTCGGTGTTCCAGATATGTTGCCGTTTGTGGATGTGTCCGCAAGTCATATAGTCGGGATGGTCGTTCCATCCTTCCAGGTCCACTTCCTCCTGTCCGCCGATGATGATTTTCTCGCTCGCATCCTTTTTGGCGATATCCGAACCCTTGGCGTACATGTGTGCCATCATGATGCACTTCCTGCCCGGGTATTTCTTTCGAGCCTCTGCCGTCAGTTCTCTCAGAAAGTCGTTGACTCCCTGCGAGTAACTGGCGTTCTGCACCACATCGCTTCTTAGGAAAGGTACGGCGAGGATGATGACTTCTTCTCCTGCCTCGTTGGTTACGGGGATGATGAGGTCATCGAAGGAATAGATCCAATGTCCGCCGGTTTTATCCTCGTCCTCGCTTTCTCCCTGCTTCCAGATTTTCCTTACGTTTCCTCTTATTTCCACGTGGTATCGGGTGAGTAGCGGACGGGGAGCCTCCAGTCGGCTGGCGGAATCGTGGTTGCCGGCGGTAATGATGACCTGCATGTTCGGGCACAGTTGGGTAGCATCGGCAAGAAACTCGTAATAAACGGTTTGTGCCGCTGCCGATGGATTTCCGTTATCGAAGATGTCTCCTGCGATGAGGAGAGCATCGGGCTTTTGTCTAGCGATCTGTTCCAGGAGCCATTTCAGGAAATGTTTGTGTTCCGGCAGACGGTCGTTGCCGTGAAACAGGTTGCCCAGATGCCAGTCGCTGGTTGCTAATATCTTCATACTCATAAGAATGTCTAATCTTAGTCTTTTGCTTTGTCTTTGGCTTGCAATCCTTTGGCTTTTGGCTTGCAATCCTTTGGCTTTTGGTTTGCAATCTGACTACAAAGTTAACACAATTATTTGGGATACGCAAAGAAATAAGCTCAAAAAACGAAGAATTATGGCCGGAAAAGTAAAGATATTCAGGAAAAGTCTTGTTTTATATCTGATAAAGTTGTATCTTTGCATAGTAGAAATCTTCGTTCACCGACGTTGAACCGACATTCAGCGACGTTGAACCGCCGTTCATCGACGTTGAACGGACATTCAGCGTCGGTGAACGGAGATTTCTCCTAGGATTAAATACTTTTCTTCCTAGGTTTGTGGTCTTTTCTTCTTAGGTATGATCATAAATACTGTAGGACGCAAAGGCTGCTGCAATAAGGAGTGATAACAATCTTAATAAGAAAGGAAACTGATATGGCTAAGTACAAGTTGCAAGAGTTGAATGATTTGCGTGATGAAGGCAAGCGCAGAGTTTATCCCAAGATGGTGACCAACCGTACTCTATCCCGAAAAGAGTTCGTCAAGATGATGCAGAACTACCATCGCGGTATTTCGGAAAGTACCACGGAGGCTGTATTGACCGATGTGGTTGATATGCTGACAGATATGCTCTCCATGGGTTACAACGTGAATCTGGAAGGTTTCGGCACCTTCTCCCTCTCCCTCGCTTTCGAGGATGAGAAGCCTAGGGAAATTCTGAATCCAGATGATAAGATGACGTACCGCAAGGTGGGAGTGAAGGACATCAACTTCAAGGCTTCTCCTGAGTTTATCAAGGATGTGAAGCGTGAAACCGACCGTGACCTGGAGCGTGATATGGGTGGCGTAAAGGTTATCCGTAAGCAGCTCTATTCCAAAGAAGAACGCATCGCCCGTGCCCTGGAGGTGATAGAGAAGAACGGAGTCCTCACCCTAGGCGATTATGCCTCCATCAACAACCTGAGCCGTACTGCTGCCTCTATGGAACTGAAGGAGCTGACAAATGACAAGACTTCGCCGATAGATTCACTAGGCCGCGGCAGCCATAAGGTTTGGGTGAAGAGAAAAGAATAAATGCAAATATCTCTCAGAATATTTGTTAGTTTCAATTCTTTTTCGTATTTTTGCGGTGTAATAAAAATGATAGTGTTATGACGACAATAACAAGGGAACATCTTGAAGATGAGGTACTCAAGTCGATTCAGAAGAAAGCGGAGTCGATTATGCCGAAAGATGCCAAGGTTATCCTTTTCGGGTCAAGGGCTAGAAGGGATGCTAAAGCAGATTCCGACTGGGACATCCTTGTGCTTTTGAACAAGGATAAGATAGATGAGCAGGATCATGATAATTACACCTATCCTCTTTGGGAATTGGGATGGCAAATCAATCAGATGATTCACCCGATAGTGTATTCGATGAAGGATTGGCAGAGCAAAAAGGGCAGTCCTTTTTATAATAATGTAGAAGAGGAAGGGGTGATGCTATGCTAGATAAAAAGGATAATGGTATGCCAACAGATAGTCGCTATTTTGCGCAAAAAGCGATAGATGCCGCAAATGAATTGTGGGATAAGGGCTTGATAGATGAAAATACTATTGAGCAATGGAAGCATGAGCATATGAGAACGCCTTATTCTGAATAAATGTATCAAACTTAATTGTTTAATCGTATTATGAATGCAACATTACAAAAGAAAAAGTTACAATCAGAGTTAGATAAGGCTATTCTCAATGTAAAGGAGGGGAATGTCAAGAACTTCGATACATTGGAGGATATGATGAACTATCTGGAAGCTTAGACATGAGTATAAAATGCCTGGTTAAGAAGAAAATCATTGAACTTTTTCATGTGGTTCAAGCACGGGCTGAAGGCCCAAAAGCTCCTAGCCCAGGGCAACACCCTGGGTATTAAGACGTTGTCCCCCTGCGCCCTGTAAGGGCAAAAGCCTTGAATATATGCTGCTTTATAACCAATTCTTTTTTCGTACTTTTGCAGTTGTATGGAAGTTTAGATACTCAGAGATATGTAGTTTTACCATATGAGAGAAATAGTGGCAATATGACTCTTATTAAAGAGAATGACTTATCTGAAAAGTATCCTATGGCTTATAGTTATTAAAAAAAATGTGAAACGATTCTTAGAAGAAGAGAAAAAGGTCGTTTTGCACCAGATAATGAATGGTTTCAATTAAGTAGAAAGCAGGGGTTAGCTTATGCGACTTCACCAAAACTTATCGCTCCAGATATTTCTATGGGGGGTAACTTTTCCTTTGATGAACAAGGTGTGTTTTATCAAACTGCTACTCTTTATGGTTACGTTAAAAAGGACGATGTACTGGTGTCATACAAGGTCTTAATGGCTGTTTTAAATTCTCGTTTATGTTGGTGGTTTATGCAAAATACTGGAACAGTTATGTCTGGTGGATTCTATCGCTATAAACCTGCTTATATAAAACCATTTCCGATGCCTTCTGATATGGTGTTAAGTAAAAGTAGTTTAGAAATAGAGAATTTGGTAAAGGCAATAGAACAAGAAAAAGAAAATGACACTTCTGCTTTGGAGAATCAAATCGACTTCCTCGTCTATCACCTCTATGGCTTGACCTATGATGAAGTCTTGATTGTTGACCCGGAGACTCCAATCTCTCGTGAGGAGTATGAGGCATATAAAGAGGAATAAAGACGGAATTTCGTAAGTGAGATTAGCTTATTATGAAGTTGATATTCAGTATTTTAGTTCTAGCAATCCCGTGAAATGCGGGGGTGCTAGAATCCTATTCCGAGTGTCAGAACTGGGGAATATATTATAGGTGGAACTCTTTTTAAAGCTTTTGCCCTTACAGGGCGTATTGCTGATTGCTAGCATACCCAGGGCGTTGCCCTGGGCTAAGAGCTTTTGGGCTTTCAGCCCGTTCTTGAACCATCTGCAAAAAATCAGAAAGAATCTTTATCCTCGAAGTGCATTATAAGTTAAATTCCATTCTTTGTCAAGAACAGTGATTTCAGCTTCTTCTTGCAGTTCTTTCTAAAATCTTCTATACTGATAGAACGCTTCCAATCTTCTAGCCACGGGTATTGTGCCGTTAGTTCTTTTTCAAATCCTTCAGCATCAATATATTGCCCATTCTCATACTCTTCCTCAATAGCTTCAATTCTAGCCACGGCTTCTTCTTCATTGACCGGATGCCAGCCAACTGGAATCGGCTGCTCTTCTTGTAATGTATATCTTTTCTCCTTCATAAGCTCTTTCCTTTATAGTTTTCTTTTGAATTGTCTAATCAGATATCTAGGGCTTCTTCTCATATCCCATAAATCTACGAAAATGACGAGGTCGTTGGCTTCGTCGTAGCGATAGATAATCTTCCAATTCTCCTTGATAATCGCACTATGGTAAGGACGGTGGAATCGCTTAAGCATTGGCTCTCTGGGTGAAGAAAGAGGATGTTTGCAAAGTCTGTTTATTATTGCTTGCAAGCTTTCGTCAAATCTTTGAACGCAAAGTCGACCAAAGTTTTGATAACTATAGTCGGTTGTTTCTTTATAAATTTGAAGAAAGCTATTGCGTAGTGTTACTTTAGCCATGTTCGTTCTTCGTTTAGTTTATTGAAAAACTCTTCTACACTATAGCTAATGCCTGTCCTTTCATATTCCGCCTCAATAGCTTCAATCCTAGCCATGGCTTCTTCTTCATTAGCCGGATGCCAGCCAACAGGAATCTTATTCCAGTCAATATCTTCTTCTGCACATTCATCCTCGGGAAGTGCTATGGCGGCATTTCCGTGATAGGCTGGTGCTGGCTCTGCTGCGAAAGCTGCATCTTTCTGCTCTTCTGGCAATGTATATCTTTTCTCTTTCATAAGCTTGCGTATTTTATCTGCTGCAAATTTACGATTATTATCTGAATCATGCAAGAAAAATGGGAGAAATGTTTTATAAAGTATCTTATAATCAAGGTTTTTGTTCTTTGTTGGGCTTTGGGGTGTTTCTAAAAAAAGTCACAATACCTAGCTGATAGAGCTGGGTATTGTGACTTTGCTTTTTGTTATATGTGTTTATTCGAAAATAATCACTAAATCTTAGTGGTGTTTCAAATCACACGCAGCCTGCTCATAGTCGATGAGATGATCGATGGTAGGGTGGTCGCCGCAGATTTCGCAGGATGCACGCTTCTTTACCTTGATGGTGCGGAAGTTCATCGTCTTGGCATCGAAGGTGAGCAATCGGTCGGTGAGCAGTTCGCCCACACCGAGGAAGTACTTCAACGCCTCGGCAGCCTGGATGGTTCCGAGCATACCAGCGATGGCACCAAGGACTCCTGCCTGGCTACTGGTAGGAACAGCGCCTGCTGGAGGTGGCTCCTTGAAGAAACAACGGTAACAAGCCGTGCCTGGAAGATGGGTGAAGGTCTGCCCCTGGAATCTCAGGATGCCGCCATGCGAGAATGCCTTGCCCAGTCGCACACAGGCATCATTGATGAGGAACTTCACCGGGAAGTTGTCGGTGCAATCAATGACGAAATCCCATGGCTTGATGATTTCCTCGGCATTGTCTGAGGCGAGGAAGGTATGGTAGGTTGTTACCTCCACATCAGGATTGATGGCAATCATCTTCTCTTTGGCGCTTTCCACCTTAGGGGTGTTCAAGTCCTTGGTCTGGTGGATGACCTGTCGTTGCAGGTTGCTGAGGTCAACCACATCGGCATCCACGATACCGATATGTCCCACGCCAGCCGCAGCGAGGTAGAGGGCAACTGGGGAACCCAATCCTCCGGCACCAATGATGAGCACCTTGGCATTGAGGAGCTTTTCCTGCCCCTCGAGGCCTACATCCTGAAGGAGGATGTGGCGGCTGTATCTTTCTATCTGTTCTTCTGTTAAATCTATCATTTTATAGTACTTTATGTCTTTTTTCTTTAGTAAAAAATTACTTTGTATAGCAGTTTATGCTCATACAGCAGTATAGAAAAAGGTCGCAAACAATTAACAGCTTGCGACCTTTGATATTCTTTATAAGAACCCGAATTATAATCCCGAATCCGGAAGTATAATTCTCAAATTCTTGATTTACTCGATAACTACGAGTGCATCCTCTTCGAGCACAGCCTGACCAGGCTTAACGCAGATAGCAGTAACCTTACCATCCTTCTCAGCCTCGATGTTGTTCTGCATCTTCATAGCCTCGAGAACGACAACAGTATCACCTGCCTTTACCTCCTGACCAACAGCTACCTCGATGCTGGTAATAGTACCAGGGAGAGGAGCCTTTACAGCATTGGCTGTATTTACGTTGGCTGCTGGAGTAGCCTCAGCATCATCAGATGCAGCAGCTGGCTGACCGAGCACAACCTTCTTCTTCTCTGGCTCAGCCTCCTGTTCCATCTCAACCTTGTAAGCTTCGCCATTCACGTTCACGCTTGCGATGTTACCCTCAACAGCGTCAATCTGAACCTTGTATTCTTTTCCGTCAATTGTATATTTAAACTCTTTCATTTCTATTACATTATGGTTTAGCTGTTAAACTCAAGAACTTGGCGTTCCACATCGTCTGACGTGGCTTGATAGTGATGATGCCAGGCTCCTTGTCGTGTACGTTATTGCCCTGGTACTCATAGAGTGCCATGGCAATTGCAGCATAAATATTCTTATCCATTTATTCTAATGTTTAATTGTATCATTACATTGGCATACAGCCATGCTTCTTAGCTGGCAAGCTCTGACGCTTGGTTGCGAGCTGAGCCAAACCACGGCAGATGCGGAAACGGGTGTTACGTGGCTCGATGACATCATCGATGTAACCATACTGAGCTGCCTGATATGGATTAGCAAACTTGTCAGTATACTCCTGCTCCTTCTCAGCCAGGAATGCCTTTACATCCTCGCCAGCTTCCTTCTTAGCCTTAGCTTCCTTACCACAGAGAACGGCAACGGCACCGCTGGCACCCATTACGGCAATCTCTGAAGATGGCCAAGCGAAGTTCAAGTCAGCACGCAACTGCTTGCAACCCATCACGATGTGGCTACCACCATAGCTCTTACGCAATGTGATAGTGATCTTTGGCACGGTAGCCTCGCCGTAAGCGTAGAGCAACTGTGCACCGTGGAGGATGACAGCGTTGTACTCCTGACCTGTACCTGGCAAGAATCCTGGTACGTCAACGAGAGATACGATAGGAATATTGAAGGCATCGCAGAAACGAACGAAGCGAGCTGCCTTGCGGCTAGCGTTTACATCGAGTACACCTGCGTAAGCTGCTGGCTGGTTGGCTACGATACCAACGCTCTGACCATTGAAGCGGGCGAAACCAGTGATGATGTTCTTGGCGAACTTAGGCTGAACCTCGAAGAACTCTCCGTTATCGGTTACAGCACCAATCACCTTATACATATCGTATGCCTGGTTTGGATCGTCTGGGATAATCTCGTTCAGAGTATCGTCCATGCGGTCGATAGGGTCTGTGCACTCTACGCGTGGAGCCTCTTCTGTATTGTTGCTAGGGATGTAAGAGAGCAGGCTCTTGATCATCTCGATAGCCTCTTCCTCAGTCTTAGCAGCGAAGTGGGTTACACCACTCTTGGTTGCGTGAACAGATGCACCACCGAGGTGCTCTGCATCGATGTCCTCACCAGTTACGGTCTTGACAACCTTAGGACCAGTCAGGAACATATAAGAAGTCTGCTCCTTCATGATGATGAAGTCGGTCAAACCTGGAGAGTAAACGGCACCACCGGCGCAAGGGCCCATGATAGCAGAAATCTGTGGGATGACACCAGAAGCGAGGATGTTGCGCTCGAAGATCTCACCGTAACCAGCGAGGGCGCAGATACCTTCCTGAATACGAGCACCACCTGAGTCGTTCATACAGATAACAGGTGCACCCATAGTCATAGCCATATCCATTACCTTGCAGATCTTCTGTGCCATAGTCTCAGAGAGTGAACCACCATTTACGGTGAAGTCCTGAGCATATACGTAAACCAGACGGCCGGCTATAGTAGCGCTACCAGCTACAACACCATCACCGAGGTACTGCTTCTTCTCCATGCCAAAGTTAGTGCAACGATGCAACTTGAACATATCATACTCCTCGAAACTGCCGGCATCTACCAACATTTCGATACGCTCACGAGCGGTATATTTGCCACGTGCATGCTGCTTCTCGATGGCCTTCTCGCCACCGCCAAGACGAGCCTGTTCGCGCTTAGCGATCAGCTCCTTAATCTTTTCTACTTGTTTGCTCATAATTGATTATTATGTATTATTTCTTTATTCTTTATAGAATGGTTTCCTGAATCCATGGAATGAACGGACGAACCGTCATCGCATAATTCGGGCGCAAAGATACGAAAAAAACCGCAGATAGCGAACTATCTACGGTTAAATATTTAGAATAATGTGAAAAATCACTATTATTTGGTCCTAAAATTCCAAAAGAATGCGGGCATTGAGCTGTCTGCCGGTAAGATAATTAGGTACGGCGTATTGCTGGCTGGTTACATCTGTCACCCAGTAATAGCTGTTTACGTTGTCTATGCCGAAGAGGTTGAGACAATCTACCCCCAGCATCACATTCTTCAGGAAGGTTTTCTTCTCCCGGCGGCTGTTGTCGAGCAGCTGATAGCTCATACCGATATCTGCACGGCGATAGGCGGTGGCACGGAAACTGTTGGTCTCCAGCTCTCTGTGGGGTGCTGCAAAAGGAAGACCATCGGCAAAGGCGAGTTTCAAAGACATGCGCCACTTCTTGCTGCCCGGGAAATAATCGGTGAAGAAGAGGTTTACCGCATAACGCTGATCGGTAGGCAAAGGGATGCTCTTGCCACCCAGTTTCATCTTTGTATCCATGAGCGAAAGACTGAGCCAGGAATCGGTACCCGGAACAAATTCTCCGTAGAGCTTGAAGTCGAGTCCTGCCGCATGACCGCTGCATTCGTTCTGTCCGTAATAAACTACCTTCACGTTACTAACCGAATAAGGAACCAGATTGCCCAAAGCCTTGTAATAGGCTTCGGCAGAGAATTTATAGCGTTGGTCTCCTAGCTTGAACCTATAGTCGTAGCCGGCGATGAAGTGGATGCTTCGCTGGCTCTTGATTTTCTTGTTCAGCGATGCGATGGTTATGCCGTTCACCGTAGATGTATCTCTCAATTCCTTGAAGAATGGAGCCTGATAATACAGACCTGCCGCAAAACGGAGAGTTGTATTCTCATGGTTGGCTGGTATGATGGCGAGCGACAGACGAGGACTCACGATGGTTTCTCTGTTGAAATTCCAATGACTCATTCTGATACCATAGTTCAGGGTGTAATGTGTCTGTCCGTTCCCGGTACTGTCGGCTGTTCCTCCCGAAAAACGGTAGGTGTCCTGGATATAAGCTTCCATTCGGTTGGCATTCAGTTTGTTGCGAGCCTTCAGTGAATAAACCATATAGAGGTCTTTGCCATTGTGAGGAATACTGTATCCTGCGGAATCACGCATCTCATATTCTACTGAATTCTCCTCGATATGTTCACGCTTCAGACTTACTGCGGCCTCCATCTGATGTTTCTTCACCTTGTGCTTGAGCATCAGTTTGGCGCTCATCACGCGGGCTGTGAGATAGTTTCTGGCATGTTCGAAATAGGTACCTACACCCAGGTTTTCTGAGGTCTCGGTCTCATCGAGCCAATATTGTCCCTGAATGTCATATTTCTCCTGTTCCTTGGTATAGAAAGCACTGCCCAGAAGCGAGAGACTGGTGTTGGCTGTAAACTGGCGGGTAATGCCGAGTGTACCGAAGTAGGTGAGGAAACGGTCTTTCTCCTGACCGTCAAAATATACTCTGAAGCTCTTTACGTTTTCCATTGTTCCGAACTTCGTTTCTCGGTCTTCCGGTTCGAAGTTGTAGTGATTATCAGAGATGTAGCCTATGAAGTCAAGCTTCCAGCGTTTGTTGGGCTGGTAACTCAGATAGGTCTGATAGTCCAGATAGTTTGGCTTGTATTCGCCTTTGGTTTCCATCGAACCGAGCAGGTAAGAGGTAGTTTTGTAGCGCACGCTGTTGAGCCATGAAAGCTTCTGGGTTCCCAGCCCGATGTATGCGTCAGCACCCAGCAGACTGGCAGCCAGACTACCTTCAATCACCGGCTTCTTGCTTTTTGCTTTCAGGGTTTTGTAGGTGATGTCGAGAGCCGAACTCATCTTGTCTCCGTATTTGGCAGCATATCCTCCGGTTGAGAAACCGATTTTATCTACCATATAAGGGTTGATGACGGAGAGGCCTTCCTGCTGTCCGCTGCGAACCAGGAATGGGCGGAATACTTCTACGTTGTTGATGTATACGGAGTTCTCATCGAAGGCACCGCCACGCACATTGTATTGCGAAGAGAGTTCGTTATGGGTACTCACGCCAGCCTGTTGCTGAACCAGACTTTCCACCCCATTTCCGTTGGCAGATGGCGTCATCTTCATGTCCTTAGTCTTCAGTTCCTGTATCTGGTCCGACTGTATTTTTTCTCCCTTGATATTCACCTCATCGAGGGTGGTGGATGCTTCGCGAAGTACCACCTGTAGGGTTTGTTTTCCTCGCGGTCTTCTCAGCACTTTTGTTTTTGTCTTGAAGCCGATATATGAGAATTTGACTACCACGCTGTCTGCTGAATGCAGTTTGAGGCTATAGTCTCCCTTGAGCGAAGTAACGGCAGTCTTTCCCTGGCTGGCCACCGAAACGATGGCAAACTCCAGTGGCTGGTTGTTCTCGTCTACCACTTTGCCGTGAAGGGTAAACTCTTGTGCCATCATCTTTATGGTTGCGATGAGGCATATTGTGAGTATCAATAATCTTTTTTTCATACTTTTATTAACGAGAAAAACTGAAAAATATTGTAGATGGTTGCAAGTTTTGATGAATGTCACTGGTTGTAATGCATTTGCGTCAGCCCGATTTGGCAGTCATGACGAGACCATAACTACATCAACCTTTATGATTGATGCAGCAAAGATACATTCTTTTCTGTTTCATAGCTATGCGATTTGTGACAATTGTGTGGATTCGGGAAATAAAGTTGGCGAAAATTATATTTTTATGCCTTATCTTGAAATTCGAAGAAATATTTCCGAAGAATAGAAAATTATCTCCGAAGGATAAAATAATATCTCCGATAAATAGGAAAATATCTCCGAAGGATAAAATGATATCTCCGAAAGAGAATTGTCTCCTGATTATATGTCCCGGCACAGATTCCTGCAGATGATTTTCTGTTGCATGCAGAACAGAATTTTGGATGTGATTTTTGTGAGGTGAAGGGTGAAGGGTATATTTTAAACTTTATATTATATTCTTTTTTTAGGTTTTTTCCGATTTTTGACCCTAGGGTCTTTTTTTCGGTTTTTACCCTAACCCTTCACGCGTATATATAAAAAAGAGTTTTCAAACCTTCACCCTTCACCTTTTTGGCGATTCTTTTGATGATCAGAGAGTTACGGGTGAAGGGTGGTGAAGGCACTTTCTTGTTTTGTATTAAACACTTTTTTGCATTTGGACATTTTAAGGAGAGTTTAGTTGGGAACGGAGAAATATGAACTTGACTGAACTTTCGCAAGTAAGCCCCACACGCCCTGAAAGGGCA
>UMCV01032967.1_pt1 | contig 24881 bp, 21 predicted proteins | sample 1964311 | NCBI WGS metagenome assembly UMCV01 (sample SAMEA4835976, study PRJEB28245) | human gut metagenome | biome: gut microbiome; material: fecal sample | place: Denmark | collected 2008 | reverse complement strand
TTAGTCAATATTTATAAAATCCCTAATAGTATTACGAGACAATACAATTATGAAAAAATTTTAACGATGTATAACGATACCTTACAAGGAAAGGCGAAATATTTAGGAATTATCATGTGTGGTACGCCACAATGTATTGAAGATACCCGTCGAGGTCTTTTTAGTTATGAAGCCCTACGTTCGCGAATTAGTTATGGCAAATTAAATCAAGAAGAATATAAAGATATGTTAGCACCCATCATCCAATTAAATCCATTAACCTATGAAGAAATGCTTATTTTAATTGAAAAAGTGGCTGATATTCACGCAACATTATTTGATTATACGCCAAAATTGACACAAGAGGATTTTATTTCTTTTATCCAGATTGAATACGGAAGAGTCGGAGCAAGCACTCACTTAACTCCTCGAGAAGTCATTCGTGATTTTATTGAATTGTTAAATATTTTATATCAAAATCCTTCTTTAACCATGAAAAAAGTCTTTGATTCAAAACAATTTGAATTTTCTTCTTATGGGGATGATGATGAAGAAAACTTATTTACAGAATTAGAAATTTAGGTGAAGGATATGAAATCCATTTTTGAAAAATATGCGCCCTTTATTCAAGATTTTATTTACCAAAGTCAATGGGAATCATTACGGGCTATTCAAGTAGCAGCAGGGGAAGCCATTTTTAATACCGATGAACATGTTTTATTATTAGGGTCAACAGCAAGTGGAAAAACAGAAGCAGCTTTTTTTCCTATTCTTTCTTTGTTTTATCAAAAAATGCCTCAATCGATTGGAGCAATTTATATTGGTCCTTTAAAAGCCTTGATTAATGATCAATTTATGCGTTTAACAGAACTTTGTGAGCAAGCACACATTCCTGTTTGGCATTGGCACGGGGATGTTTCTTATGCGCACAAACAAAAAATGATTCAAAATCCTTCAGGAATTTTACAAATTACACCCGAATCCTTAGAAGCTTTATTGTTACATAAACATGGGATGATTACTAAATTATTTTCTGATTTACAATTCATTGTCATTGATGAGGTACATTCTTTATTAAGAAATGATCGTGGTGGACAAACCCTTTGCTTAATTGAAAGACTTTCAAAAATTGCTAAAGTAGAGCCTCGTCGAATTGGACTTTCAGCTACACTTGGTAATCCAAAAGAGGTAGGAGAGTTACTGTCTTTAGGAACCAATAAAAGAACTTTAATTCCTCAAATTGTGGCCTCTCCTGTCAAATGGAGATTATCTTTACAACATTTTTATGTTCAAAATGAAACGCTATCTGATGAAGAAAAAGCAAAGGGCTTACCTTGTTTGGATCAAAAAAGTGATCAAGCTCCTGCTTTTGCTGATCCAGGGCTTGGGTATATTTTTGAACATACAAAAGGTAAAAAATGTTTAGTATTTACGAATTCTAGGGAAGAATGTGAAATGGTAACTTCAACTTTACGACATTATTGTGAAGTACAACACGAACCGGATCGTTTTTTGATTCATCATGGGAATTTATCAGCATCCTATCGTGAAACGGCTGAAGAAATCATGAAAGATGAAACCCAATTCCAAACGACAGTGACAACAGCTACATTAGAATTGGGTATCGATATTGGGCGATTACAACGGGCTTTCCAAATTGATGCTCCAGCGATGGTTTCTTCTTTTTTACAACGAATGGGGCGAACAGGAAGACGAAATTTGCCACCAGAAATGTGGTTTGTCATCCGTGAAGAACTTCCTACAACAAGAGAAATGCTTCCTGCAACCATCCCTTGGAAATTAATTCAAGCCATTGCTTTAATTCAACTCTATATCGAAGAAAAATGGATTGAGCCTTTAAGGGTTTCATCCCATCCTTATAGTTTACTTTATCATCAAACGATGTCTATTTTGGCATCAAATGGTGAATTAACTCCTTCTTTTTTAGCATCTAAAGTTCTTTCATTAGCGTATTTTCGCTTTGTTTCTTTAGAAGATTATCAAGATTTATTACGTCATTTAGTTCAAATTGATCATATCCAAAAGACAGAAAATGGTGGGTTAATCATTGGACTTGCTGGTGAAAGAATCATTCATTCTTTTAAATTTTATGCTGTTTTTCAAGAAAATGAAGAATATGTTGTTCGCTGCCATTCCCAAGAATTAGGATCAATTGTAAAACCACCCCCTGTGGGGGATAAGATTGCTTTAGCTGGAAAAGTGTGGACGGTTGAAGAAATTGACTATAAAAAACATGTCATTTATTGTGAAGAAGCCAAAGGACAAGTTCCTGCTTATTTTGGTTTATGTCCTGGAGATATTCATACAAAAGTTTTAGAAAAAATGTATCAAATTTTAAATGAGAAAACCATTTATCCTTATTTAATGAATCAAGCCATCGTCCGATTAAACGAAGGACGGAAAATCGCTTCTAGTGCCTCCTTAATGGAAGATCCTTTGATTTGTCTAGGAGGCGACATGTATGCTTTATTTCCTTGGTTAGGAACCTATAGTTTTTTAGCACTAGAACGATTTTTAAAAATAAAATGTGCTTCACGATTAGGATTGAAAAAAATGGATGTTTCTCGGCCTTATTTTATGCAATTTACAATGAAAGTGTCTTTTCAAGAATTTTACGAAATTCTTTTAGATGAAAGTAAAAAGCCGATAGAACCGTTAGATTTAGTTTATCCAAAAGAAGTTCCTTTATTTGAAAAATATGATGAGTATGTTCCTGTTAATTTAATCAAAAAGGGATTTGCTTATGGTGTTTTAGATATTCAAGGAATGTTAAAACGCATTCAAAATTGGAAAAAGAGATGAAAATTCTCTTTTTTATTTTTTTTTATTTACAAACTAATATATCCAATTTATAATAACTTGTGGGAGGAAAAATAAGTATGAAATTCAAGAAAAAAGTATTTCGATGTCTAAGTTTGTTTGCTGCTAGTTTATGTTTGTTTAGTTTAGTCGGTTGTAAAGATGACAATGCTCAATCTAATTCTAGTTCACAAAGCCAAACAATCGGGGGGGGTTGCTCGATTGAAAATCCTAGTAATTGTACTAGTGTTACTGAAGCTATTCGCATTGCAAATGAAGCGGGTGAAGAAGGAACAACAGAAAAATATTATGTCTATGGTACAATTACTACAGTTTCTAATCCAACATATGGCGAAATGACGATTACAGATGGAACAAATGATCTTTATATTTATGGTACTTATTCAAAAGATGGTGTTTTACGTTATTCTGAGTTAGAAGATAAACCTGTTAAAGGAGACGAAGTTGTTTTATATGGAACTTTAAAAACATTTAAAAATTCTCCTGAAATGGGTTCGGGATGGATCCAAGATTTTAAACACAATGCTCCCGATATGGATCCAAATGATTATACCCAAAAAACTGTTGCTGCTGCACGAAATGATGCTGTTGATGCAAAAGTAAAATTGACAGGCGTGGTTGCTAAAATTACTTATGCCAATGGAATGATTCCTAATGGATTTTATTTAGTTGATACAACAGGTTCGATATATGTTTATGGTGAGATTGCTGGTCAAGTAGAAGAAGGCAATACTATAACAATTGCAGGAGATAAAGCTTATTATGTGTTAGAAAGTGAAAAAGGATATGCTGAAAAATATGGTTATCCAGGATCTTGTCAAATTGCAAATCCTTATTTGTTAGAAAATGACCATCAAACATCTGATTTTGATAAATCTTGGATTGAAGAAAAAACCGTAAAAGAAATTGTAAATACGCCAATTTCTGAAAATATTACAACAAATATTTACAAAGTCAATGCCTTAGTCAAAAAAGTTCCTGGAACAGGTTTTGTTAACTATTATATTAATGATTTAGATGATAAGACTGGCTCTTATGTTTACACGATGTGTAATGGAAGTGATTTTGCTTACTTAGATGAATTTGATGGAAAGATTTGTACGGTTTATTTATCACCAATCAATGCAAAATCAACGGACTCTGGTTGCTTTTTCCGTTTTATGCCAATCGAAGTAATCGATGAAGGATATGTTTTTGATTTAAAAGATACAGCTCAATTTGTTGTTGAATATTATGGTGTAGATCAATTTATTGATACTTATACTGCAGATCCTAATGTACAATTAATTCGTAGTGTATCTTCCACACTTTTAGGTTTTGAAAATGCAACTTTAAGTTATGAATCCGATAATACTGATGTTGTTTATTTTGAAACCGTTGGGGATGATATCTTTATGCATACCAAAAATGTTGGAACAGCGAATATTACTATTACAGGTTCTTATGGTAGTGATTCTACTTATAGTACAAAAGTGAAAATTGAAGTTGTTGATCCCGCTATATCAGAATTTGTTGATGTAAAAACAGCAATTGAAGCACAAGATAATGAAATCGTTCAAGTTAAGGGTGTTGTTGCTGCATCTTTAGTCAATCAAACAGGGTTCTATCTTATTGATGAAACGGGTGTGATTGCTATTCGCACGGATAAAGAAACAATGAAAAATATCAATTTAGGAAATATGGTCATCATGAAAGGAACAAGAGCACATTACAAAGCAGAAGGAGAAGTTGTCGGACAATCTTGTCTATTAGATGCAACATTAGTATCTAATTTATATGGGGATTATGAATATTCGAAAGCAACCTTTGATTCTACAAAAACTTTAGAAGAATTATATGAATTATCTGTAAAAGAAGATTATACAACACAAGTTTATGTGGTAACAGGAAAAGTAAAATTAATCGAGTCTGCTTATTTTACATCTATAAAATTGACAAATGTTGCTGGTGATCTTGAAGTGAATTTGTATAGTTCAAGTGCGAATCAATATCAATTTTTACATCCATATAATGGAATGGAAGCAACTTTTGAAATTGCTCCTTGTAACTGGAATACTAAAAATTTCTATGCTTTCTGTGTATTATCCATTACAGTAGATGGTCAAACCATTGTTAACGATTGCAACTTTTTAAATTAATTAAAATAAAATCAAAAAGGACTATAAGAAAACAAACAATTGAACCGGTAAGATAAAAGTAGACACGTAAAAAAGTGCGGTCTACTTTTTCTTTTAGTATGATTTGGTAAAGGAGGAATTTTATGGGAAGACCAAAAGGAACTAAAAACAATAGGCGTTCCCCTGAAGAGAAAGAATCAATTGTTCTTGAATTAATCAATGGTGAAGAATCGTCATATTCCATTTCAAGAAAATATGGTGTTTCTCGTAGTCTATTGTGGACATGGGTTGAAACTTATAGAAATGAAGGCATTAAGGGGTTTTCATCAAAAGTTGGAAAACATAAAAAGGGAAATCCATATGCAGCATTACATACCAAAAAGAATCTTACCGAAATTGAAAGGTTAAGGCTCGAATTAGCTAAGAAGGAAGTTGAGTGTGAACGATTAAAAAAAGGTTACTCAGTGAAAGGAGTTGGTCAAAGAAAAGAATACGTTATTATCAACAAAAAGAATTCGAAATAATCGAACTCTTGTCTAACAAATATCCAATTAAATTTCTATGTTCAATCATGGATGTAAATCGAAGTGGATATTATAAATGGAAAAATCGTCAAATTAATAAGCCAGAATGGGTAAAAAGAAGAGAATCTAATCTAAAGATTATTCAAGAGGTTCATAACAAACATAAAACTCATGGATATAGATGGATCTCAGCGTATTTAAAGCAAAAATATGGATTGATATTAAAGCCAAATTATGTTCATGTATGTTGCAAATATGCAGGGATAAAATCTCAAGCACCTAGAATTAAATGGAGAAGGCCAAAAGAGGAAAAACTTGAATTTCCAAATCTAGTTTGTGGAAATTGGAATGCATCAAAACCATATGAAATCATTGTGTCAGATATGACAATGTTCTGGTACAAGGGAATCCATTATGAATTAACATTGTATCTTGATACATTCAATAACGAAATAGTATCTTACAGGCTTAGTTCTAGAGAGGGCGATCCAAGAACATACCACGATGGACTTAAAGAAGTAATAAAACTAATTAAAAAAGAACAAACTGACCAGGTTACCATTCTTCACACAGACCAAGGTTCGGTTTATTCTTCCAGAAGCTATAACGAGCTTCTAACTAATATTAACATGAAACATTCTATGTCTCGAGCAGGAACTCCAACAGATAATCCAATTATGGAATCAATTAACGGTTGGATGAAAGATGAGATGTTTTATGATTTTGATTTAAAGCATTGTGATGATATAAACAAGTTTATCAAGGCATACATACATTGGTTCAATCACGAACGTCCAGCATATGCTTTGCAATATAAAACCCCACATCTGTATAAACATGATATGGGGTATTAGGGCTTTTTTTGAACTGTCTACTTTCGCTTGACTAGTTCACAATTATAGTCCTTTTTATTTGTTTTATTGTTTTTTAAAAGAAAACCAAATTTATTCTAACACAAAAAAAAATAAAATAAAATACTTCACTTTTATTTTTTTTTAAAATATAATAGAGCAGAAAAAGTAAAGGGGGAAATGAATAATGAATCGAAAAAAATACATTCTGAGTATTTTAAAAACATTATTTTATTCTTTTTTGGCCCCTTTTTCTTCTTTATTTCTTTTTAGAGACACTTTATCTTTGGATAAAGTGTTTTTTTTAAATTTACTAAGGAAATAAAGAAATCATTTGATTCTTTAAAAATAGAAACAAGGAGGGAAAAGAATGGAAAAAATGATTTTAAATGCTAAAGACAAACCAAAAAGTAAATTAAAGTGGTTGCTTTTAAGTTTTCAACATGTCTTTGCAATGTTTGGAGCGACCGTTTTAGTTCCAATTTTAACAGGACTACCAATTTCGGTTGCTTTATTTACTTCAGGATTAGGGACACTGATTTATATTGCGTGTACCAAAGCAAAGGTCCCAGTTTATTTAGGTAGTAGTTTTGCTTACATTCCAGTCATTCAATCTTTAATGAAAAATAATGGCTTAGGAGCTGTTTTTACAGGAATGTTTTTTGTAGGGGTGATTTATTGTTTAATTGCCTTAGCCGTTCGTTTTTTTGGAAAAGGATGGATAAAAAAAGTATTACCGCCAATTATTGTTGGGCCAATGATTATGATTATTGGACTTGGATTAAGTACAAGTGCAATTTCCAATGCTGGGCTTGTCGCTTCAATTGAAAATGTAAGCCATTTACAACAATGGAAAATGATTTTGATTGCTATTGCTTGTCTATTGATGGTCGCTATGTTTGCTTTAAAGGGAACAAAATTTATGAAAATCATTCCATTTTTATTAGCCATTGCAGGAGGCTTTATCTTATCAGCAATTTTTGGACTTGTTGATTTTACTGAATTTATTGAAATCATCAAATCCCCAGCGCAGTGGTTTAAGATTCCAGAATTTCATTTTCTTTCCTTAAAGGATGCAACCTATGATGTTTTAGGAACATCCATCCATTTTAATAAAGTGAATTTAATTGGAGCATTACCCGTTATTCCTTTGGCCTTTGTAACAGCTTGTGAACATATTGGTGATCATAGCGTTTTATCTAAAATTACTGGAGAAGATTATTTAGAAGATCCAGGACTTGATAAAACTTTACTAGGAGATGGGATTGCAACCAGTGTAGCAGCCATGTTGGGAGGACCAGCCAATACCACCTATGGTGAAAATACATCGGTTGTTGGTATGACAAAAGTAGCTTCGGTATGGGTGACAGGACTTGCAGCCATTTTAGCGATGATACTTTCATTTAGTAATGTTTTTATTGCCTTGATTTCGGCCATTCCTAGTTGCGTTATGGGAGGAATCTCTATTGTTTTATATGGATTTATAGCATCGAATGGTTTAAGAGTGTTAGTGGATTCAAAAATTGATTTAACAAAAACGCGAAATCTTATTATTATTAGTAGTATGCTTGTCATTGGGCTTGGAGGAGCAGTTATTGCCATCACGATTAATCAATCTATGATAGAAATTTCGAGTATGGCTATTGCTGCCATTGTAGGAATTTTATTAAATGTGATTTTGCCATGTAAAAAAGAAAGTGAAACGGCAAGTGAAGATTCACCACAAGAAGAACAATAAAATGAAAGATTAAAAAGAAAAAAGTAAGAGTGATTGAAAAGATAAAAAATCACTCTTTTTTACTGATAAAATAATATAATAGCATAAAAACAAATTAATCAAATTGGGCATTATAAATTGAGGCATAAAAAGCATGATGATTTAATAATTCTTGATGAGTTCCCTTTTCAACAATTTTACCATCTTGAACCACTAAAATTAAATCTGCATGGACAATGGTTGATAAACGATGAGCAATGACAAAACACGTTTTATTTTTCATCAATTGATCCATTGCATCTTGAATAAGCCATTCAGTTCTTGTATCGACATTACTTGTTGCCTCATCTAATATCAAAAGATGCGCAGTAGAAAGCATAGCTCTAGCAATAGAAATGAGTTGTTTTTGTCCTTTTGATAAATTAATTCCACCATCTGTCAATAGTGTTTGATATCCTTGTGGTAAGGTTTGAATGAAGTCATGAATATGCGCTTTTTTTGCAACTGAAATAACCTCTTCTAAGGTTGCATTTTCTTTGCCATAAGCAATATTTTCATAAATGGTACCTTCAAAAATCCATGTATCTTGTAAGACCATCGTAAAAGCTAAACGAACACTTTCTTTTGTATAATCAATGATGGGGTGATTATCAATCAATATTTGCCCTTTTTGAATATCATAAAACCGCATCATAAGATGAACAATCGTTGTTTTTCCAGCTCCTGTTGGACCAACGATGGCAATCGTTTGTTTTGGTTTAGCAACAAAAGATAAATTTTGAATAATCCAATCCTCATTTTGATATGCAAAAGAAACATTTTGAAATTCAATTTTTCCTTTGATTTGTGTTAGTGATTGTAGATGAGAATCATTGATTTCAGAATCTAAATCTAATAAACGATAGACTCGTTCAGCAGCAGCTAAAGCCGATTGAATTTCACCAAGAATATTAGCATATTCACTGATTGGTCCGGAAAATTTTCGAGCATAGAGTAAAAATGAAGAAATTTTACCGATGGATATGAGATCAAAACAGTAAAAAATGGCTCCCACTGTACTAATTAATACGGTTCCAAGATTATTGACAAAATTAACAGCTGGTCCAATTAAACTACCATAATAATCAGCATGATAATAAGCATCAACGGCTTCTTGATTTTTCTGTTTAAATTGATCAATAAAAGCTTGTTCCTTGCCATAAGCTTTGATGGTTTTTAAGCCAGATAACATTTCTTCTGAAAAACCATTTAATTCTGCTAGTTTTGCTGAACGTTTACGAAATAGTGGTCGCACCATTTTAGAACGTTTAATCGCTATGTAAATAGAAATGGGTACGGTTATTAAAAAGACACAAAGAAGTAAAGGAGAAAGCGTAAGCATCCCAATAAAGGTACCAATCACCGAAATAATTCCTGTTGCAGCTTGCAAAAGGTCATTCGATAAAGAGGCATTGACAGTATCAATATCATAAGAGATACGATTAATTAAATCCCCTGCTTGAAGGGTATCTAAAGTTGAAACTGGTAAAGATAAAATTTTATCAAAAACATCTTGACGCATACTTTTCGCTATTTTTTGACTTAAATCAATCATAACAATGGATAAAACATAAGATAAAATAGAAGAAACTACATAAAAGATTGCCATAAGAATGCAATAAAAAGTAACTTGTTCAAAATTAATTCCTAATTTAACATCAATGGCATCAATCGCTTTTCCAGTTAAATATGGACCAAGTAAGGCAAATAGGTTACTACCAATCATTAAAATGAAAGCGAGAAAAACACGAAATTTATATTGTAAAAAATATTTAGAGAGTCTTAAAAGAACATCTTTTCGACTTTTTTTTGATTTATTCATGATCTTTGCCTTCTTTCATGGAGGAATGTTGAGAAGAATAGATTTGTTGATATACAGGACAATTTTGCATTAATTCTTTATCATTACCAAAACCGACCACTTTCCCTTGATCAAGGACCAAGATATGATCAGCAAAACGAACAGAACTAATGCGTTGTGCAATTAAAATAATGGTTGTTTGTGTTAAATTTTTTAGTAAAGTTTGACGAATAGAAGCATCGGTTTTATAATCTAAAGCACTAGAAGAGTCATCTAAAATTAAAATTTCAGGTTTAGCGGCAATGGCTCTAGCAATGAGTAATCGTTGTTTTTGCCCACCACTAAAATTGCTTCCTTTGGCTGTTAATAAACTATCATAGCCACCATGATTCATAATAAAATCATGGGCATCAGCCATTTTTGCTGCATGTTGAATGTCATCAAAAGATAAGTTTCGTTCAAAATCGATATTTTCTAGAATACTTTTGGCCATCAAAAAATCATTTTGAAAAACCACACCAATTTTTTTTCTTAATTCTTCGTTAGAATAACTTTTTACATTTTTACCATCAATCCATATTTCTCCTTGATGAACATCATAAAAACGTAATAATAAGGAAATCAGTGTCGATTTCCCACTTCCAGTAGCTCCAATAATTCCTAAAGATTCATTTTTTTGAATAGCAAAGGAAATATCTTGTAAAATCATAAAAGAATGATAACCAAAAAAGACATGTTGAAAGCAAATGAAGGCTTCATTCTTTTTTTGATGGTTGCAAGGTTCAATTAATAGAGTTTGTGGTTGATTTAAAATCTCCATAATTCTTTTAGAAGAAGCACTTCCTTTAGATAAAATTACAAAAATTCGACTAATGGAAATGACGGCATTTAATATAATCGTAAAATAAGAAGTAAAGGCAATTAAATCTCCAGTTAAGACATGATTTGAGGCGACACGATAAGCCCCTACAAAAATGACAATAGCCATGCCAAGATTTAAAATCGCATTCATTAAAGGATTGGTAATGCCAACGGTCAAACCTGCTTTGACTTCATTTTTTACAATTTCTTCATTAATATTTTGAAAAGATTTTTGTTCTGCTTCAATTTTGGATAACGCTTTGATGACACGAACTCCTGTATAATCATCTCGAACTTTACGAACCATTTTATCATTTGATTTTTGTAAATTTGTATACAAAGCAATCCCTTTTTTTGAAACAAAAAAAACGATTAGTGTTAAAAAAGGAACACTGATTAATAATATTAAAGCTAAGATAGGATCAATCGTAAAAGTTAATAATACTCCGCCGATTAATAAAATTGGAGCACGAACACCTAATCGTTGCATCATGCCAATCATTTGATGAACATTATAAGTATCTGAAGATAATCGTGAAATTAAAGAAGGAATGCTGAAGGCATCAATTTGTTGAGAAGATAAATGCAAGGTTTTTGAAAATAAATCATTGCGAATTTGATTGGTTATATCTTTAGCTACTTTGGAAGCCATACGATTGGCAATGACATTGCCAAAAAAAGCGATTAAACTTAAAGCAAGCATGCCAATTCCTAGTAAAATTAAAATCCAAATCTTTTTCGTAGGAGCAATATAATCAATCATATAAGCCATGATGAGAGGTAAAAATAATTCCACAATTGTTCCAATAATTTTAATGGATAAACCAAGCGCCATTCTTTTTTGATAAGGAGCTAAATAAAATGAAAGTTTTTTATTCATTCTTTTTCCTCCAAATGTTCGACAGTCTCTTTTGCTTTACTAGCTAAAAAGGATAATATTTCTAAAAATTTTTGTTGGTCATCAAAAGATAATTCATCCATTAATAATTGATTCCATTGTTGATTCATTTTCGTAATTAAAGGTATTAAATCTAATGCTTTTTTTGTGGGATAAACTTGTAATATTCTTTTATCGTCTTGATGGTTTAAGCGATAAACTAATCCTTTTTCTTCTAATGAGGCCACTTGTCTAGCAACATTACTTTTATGAACGTAAATGCGTTTTGATAATTGATCTTGTGTGATACCTGGATTTTTACAAATTTGCAAAAGATAGGTATCTTGAAATGAATTAATGTTTAAAGGTTCGTAGGCTTTCATTCGATATAAGTTAGCACATCGCCATATTTCACCTATGGCCTTCATAAATGTTGGCATAAACTAAACATACCTCCTATTAATTTGTTGCGTACGCAACTATTATAAAAATTCATCCATATAAAGTCAATAAAAAAAAGAAGAAAAAATTTTCTTCTTTATTCGATACTTTGAATTAAATCAGGTAAAGTTAAAATGCCTAGTAATGGTTCATGAATAGATCCATTTTCTGTGATAAAAATCATGACTAATCGTTTATCATGAGGTTTTCTTTTGTCAAATAATTCATAGATATCACTCATGCGCGCATTTTTTTCTAAAAAAGCAAATCGTTCCGAACTATGATGATCCAATTCAATAAAAGGTATAAAATTTTGAATAGTTGTTTCATCATTAATGGATACTTTGGAATGAAAAAGTAAAGAAGTATAAATCGTACTTTCTGAAAAAACGCCAATGACTTTTTTATGGCAATTCAATACAGGAACATGGGAAATATGCTTTTTTTGCATTAAATTTGTGATATCTTTTACTTTACTTTCTAAATGACAATAAACAACTGATTCTAATGGTTTTCTTTTTTCATAAACAGTCCAAGGATGAATCAGTAAATCAATTTCTTTTTTTAAAAAATCTAAAACAGATTCTTCAATCATAAAAATATCTTGATTTTTTATTTTTGGTTCATGTACTAATGTATTTCTTACCGTTCGAATACTTTCAAGAGCCATCCCTCTTTCGCGATTTTTCCATAAAGATGATTTTTTTAATTCATCTTCATATCTTTTGATGACAGAAAAAGAACGTTCGCTTAAATGATAATACTCTCTTAAAAGATTATCTAGTCGATTATATAATTCTATAAATTGCTCATTTCGATCCATATCATTTCCCTTGCCTTTTTTATATTGTAACAAAAGTTTTGATAAAAATAAATTGGTATTTTTGTTTTTATTTTGTATACTTAAATTGAAAATGAGGAAGGGATATAGATGAAAGTTGTCATTGTTGGTGGAGTTGCTGGCGGAGCAACAGCAGCGACTCGCATTCGAAGATTAGATGAAAAAGCGCAAATTATTATTTTTGAAAGAAGCGGGTATGTTTCTTATGCCAATTGCGGGTTGCCTTATTATATTGGAGAAGTCATTACCGATTTTAATGCTTTAACATTACAAACTCCAAAACGTTTTGCATCACGATATCGTATTGATGTGCGCGTTCAACATGAGGTGATATCCATTGATGTTTTTAATAAAAGAGTACAAGTTAAAAATTTAAAAACGAATGAATGCTTTTTTGAATCTTATGATAAGCTTTTACTCTCTCCTGGTGCTAAACCGATGACTTTTCCTTCTATGCCAATCAAAGATTCTATTTTTACATTACGAACCATTGAAGATATGGTAAAAATTAAAAAATATATTTTACAACATCAAGTATCTTCTGCCATTTTGATTGGTGGTGGATTTATTAGTTTAGAAATGGCTGAAAATTTGCGTTTACTTGGCATTCAAACGACAGTTTTGCAAAAGGATAGTCATGTTTTAAGTTTTTTAGATGAAGATATGGCATCAACTGTCCATTTAGAATTGAAAAAGCAAGGGATTTCACTTCTTTGTCAGGCTGATGTTTCATCAATTAAACAAAATGATGATCAATGTCAAGTTTTTTTATCGGATAGTTCTACTTTTTTAGCTGATCTAGTAATTGTTGCCATTGGCGTTGTTCCTGATTCTTTTTTAGCAAAACAAGCTGGATTAAAATTAGGAATAAAAGAAAGTATTTGGGTCAATGATCAAATGGAAACATCCATTTCAAATATTTATGCAGTTGGTGATGCAGTTTGTATTTCTCATTTCATAACCAAACAACCATCTGTGATTGCTTTAGCTGGCCCTGCTAATAAACAAGCAAGAATAGCGGCAGATAATATTTGTGGTATAGCAAGTCATTATCAGGGCTCTTTAGGAACTTCTATATTAAAAGTATTTGATTTATCCGTTGGTTTTACAGGATTAAATGAGCAAATGGCACAATTTTATGCATATGAGTATGAAACACTTTTACTTTCCACCACACATCATGCTTCTTATTATCCTCATGCTCAACCATTAACTTTAAAAGTGCTATATGATAAAAAGACACTTTGCATATTAGGAGCACAAGTTATTGGGTATGAGGGTGTCGATAAAAAAATAGATGTTTTGGCTACAGCAATTCAAACTAAAATGAAAATAGTGGATTTAAAACATTTAGATTTAGCCTATGCGCCTCCTTATTCATCGGTAAAAGATCCTTTAAATATTATTGGATATATGGCAGAAAACATTGAAACGCATAAAGTAAAACAAGCCTCTTTTTTAGATTTAGCAAAATTACAAAATCAAAAAGATATACTTTTATTAGATGTGCGAACAGATTATGAATACCAAGAAGGGTCAATTGATGGCTTTTTACATATTCCTTTAGATTCTTTACGAGAAAAGTTATCTCTTTTAGATTCTTCAAAATCAATTTATGTGATGTGTCATTCAGGTTTAAGAAGTTATCTTGCTTGTCGCATTTTAATGCAAAATGGATTTGATGTTTATAATTTAAAAGGCGGATATCAATACTATCAAATGTTACAAATCAATCAAGAAAAAATCGTTGCTTAAAAAGGAAAGAATAAAAATGAAAACTTATGATTATTATTGTACGTGGCAAGCACAAAATATCTTTTGTCAAGAAAAGGGAGTTAGTAATCGCGATTATTTAGATGAAGAAGCCTTATTTAAAAAAAATGGTCTTGCTGAAGCTTTTTTAGAATGTAGAAAAGATTTATATTTTATATTAGATGATGGCTGGGATGTTTATTATAGTCAAAATGAAAAGGAACCTTATCCTTTTGCATCACATGAGATAAAAAAAGATCGCTTCCCCCATTTTAAAGGAAAACCAGAAGAAAGATTAAAAAAACTGGTGGATAAAATCATGTCTTATGGTTGGAAAGGAGTAGGAATTTGGGTTTGTGCACAAGGATATCAAAAAGCCTACACTTATTCTGTTAAAAGACTAAAAGCTTATTTTAAAAAAAGATTGGAATGGTCAAAATATGCTCGTATTGTCTATTGGAAAGTGGATTGGGGCGTGTATGGCAATGATTTTTCTTTTCGTAAAATGTTAACAAACTTAGCTAAAGAAATTTATCCAGAACTCATTATTGAAAACACTTTATGTATGCCTCCTGTCAATGGAATGAATGCTGGTGAAGAAGAAAATCGAAAGTATCAATTCCCATGGAATCAACAAACAAAAAACTATATGGATAAGGTTTGTCAACTATCTGAAGTATTTAGAAGTTATGATGTCACTGAAGAATTATCTTCCACAACGACTTTAGCCCGTCTTTGTTATTTATTAAAACAAAAACATAGTATCATTAATTGTGAAGATGAGGTTTATATGGGAGCAATTTTAGGATGTAGTTTAGGAATAGAAAGAAATAATCAATGCACGCTTTCTAAAATTACACCGCAAAGTTCTTTTCATTATCGGTATAATGAAGCAATTGCAGCCATGCGTTATCGCACATTATCACAACCCTTTGTTGGCACAAAATTACATCTATCAAAAGAAATTTTTACAGATGAAGTTTTATTTGGACCTTATTGGAGTGAAAATGTTTCTAATCAATTAGTGAAACAAAAATGTCCAGCAAGAGTAGCTAGAAATACGTCTCTTCCAAAAGTACATCCTATTCAAAAAGTGCCCTATGTGGTTTGTTGTAAAGACTTGAACCATCATTATGCTTTAGGTACGTTTAAACGACTCAATCATGAAAAAGATGAAATCTATGCTGTAGATGTTTGTGTTCAAATGGATGAACTTGTTTCTCATATTGCCATTTTTTCAAATCACATTCGCCATTTAAAAGTACAATTTGAAAATGATTTTAAAATTCAACGAATCAATCTTATTGATTTAATTCATTTAACTCAAAAAGATATCACTTCACAAATTCAAATGAAAAATCATTGTTTATGGATTCCATATGCAATGCTAACCAAAGAATTTATAGGTGAAGATGATAGTACCAAAGCATATCTTTTAGAAATCACATATGAAAAAAACAGTTAATTTTTTAACTGTTTTTTATTCGATAGAAAGTACAATTTTTTCAATTTCATCTAATTCATCCTTTGAAAAAGGATGAGGTTTTAAAGCTTCTAAATCTTCTAAAATTTGTTCTTTTTTACTAGCTCCAATAATAACAGAGGTAACGCCCTCTTTTTGTAAAAGCCAGCGTAAAGCCATGGTTGCTAATTTTTCATTTCGAGATTGTGCTAAAGCATTTAATTTTTGTATCTTTTTTAATATAAGAGGCGTTAAATTAGAAGCGTTTAAGTAGCGTCCATCACTACCAATTCTTGAATCCGTAGGAATACCATTGATATAGCGATTAGATAATAAACCCTGTTCTAAAGGACTATAAACGACAAGTCCTTTTTTTAAGGCATTAGTATTTTTGAGTAGACCATTTTGTTCAACTTCACGATTGAATAAGTTATAACAATTTTGATTGACAATAAAAGGAACATGCAAAGAAGTTAAAATTTCAGTGGCTTTTTTTAAAGTTTCCCCATCATAATTAGAAAGTCCAATGTAGAGGGCTTTTCCCATTTTAACAATATCTGCAAGGGCCGTCATTGTTTCCATTAAAGGAGTATTTGGATCCATACGGTGATGATAAAAAATATCGACATAATCAAGTTGTAGTCGTTTTAAACTTTGGTCTATTGATGCCATTAAATATTTTCTTGAGCCGTAATTACCATAGGGGCCTTCCCACATATCAAAACCCGCTTTTGTACTAATAATGAGTTGGTCACGATAGGGCATCAATTCTTCTTTTAAAATTTTACCAAAATTTGTCTCAGCCGCTCCATATTCAGGACCATAATTGTTTGCTAAATCAAAATAAGTAATACCATGATCAAAGCAAGTAAAAATTAATTCTTTCATGTTATCATAGTTGCAATTATTTCCAAAATTATGCCATAAACCAAATGAAATTTTAGGTAATAGTAATCCACTATCTCCACATCTTTGGTATTGCATTTTTTGATAACGATTTGGATTGGGTATATACATCAAAAAACCTCCTTTATTTCTACTTTTATTGTAACATATTTATTTTCAATTCAAAATAAACGGTTTCGTTTTATGTGCTTTTTTCTTGTTTGATGCGGTCTAACTTTTCTTTATTGATTTTAAATTTACATTTAGGAAAATTACTACAACCATAAAATTCGCCATATTGTCCTATTTTTAAAATCAATTTTGCTTGACACCGTGGACATATTTCATTGATTAAATCTTTTTTTGTATTTTGAATATTAGAGACATGTTTTCTTGTTGATAACTTTGTTTTTGATTGCATTAAAGTTTGATAAATTATATCCATTTCTTCTTTTTTTAATGATGTTTCGCTTTTAAAATTTTTAAGATATTTTTGGAGTTGATTTAGATTAATTACATAAGGACATGAAATAGACTTTGCATTATTATTGACCATCACAATAATAGAATAAATGGGATATTGATGTTTTAAAATGGTATTTAAATGATAAATATGTGATTTATTTTGTCTAATCGGATTGTAAAATTCATGTTTTTCTTTGTATAAATGTTGAACCCATTTTTCACTGTTTTCTTGACCTGTAATGATACCAATATAGTTTTTGGTTTCAATGCAAAAAATGCCATTTTCTCTAATTTCAATGTGATCGATTTGATGGCTTTTTCCATTCTCATCTAGAAGCAAAAGATTATTGATGAGACGATGATAAACTCGACCAAATAAAAGAGGGGTCAATTTCTTTTTGACTTTTAATTCGCCAACAGTTCCTTTTATGCGATTGGATAAATTAGTAAGTATTCCCATATTTATTGTTCCTTTATCGATGAATCATTATTTTTTATAAAAATGATTGTTATTTAATTTTTTTGCTTTCATTTTAAATAGGACACAACCATCAGGACAGACAACCTCTTTGGTATATTTACTATCTCCGCCAATATTTTCTAAATTACCACCACTTCTTACTGCTTCCATAATGGGAAACATCATCATCATTACTTTGGAGCAAATACCTTGACCTTGGGCGTTGACAGGACACCCATAAGTACAAGTATATTTATCACCAATTTCTTCTCCATTTCGGCAATAATTTTCTGTAGTGTTTCCGTGTAAAAAACCTTTGACTTCAATTTCCCATTCATATTCTTCATCATACCATTTTTTCATATCAATCTCTCCCTAAACTGCTTATCATCATTATAACATGAAAACGATATTTAAAAAAGGACTCTAATCAGAGCCCTTAATTCTATAAATTTATAAATAATTGAGAGGTTCAATTAAACCTATAAAAATCATTTCCGAAACTTTTAACGTCATGGGACTAATATAGGTAAAATTTGCACTTCGTTTTGCAATGAATACAGACCCTTCCTCTATTTCATCTAATGGAATTATAGAACCATTGACATCTTTAAATTCTACATTTCCTTGAATATGTGTGACTCCATTTATATCTCGAAAGATGTAGTTAGAAAGATCTTCTGCATTAGAATCCGTATAATAAAGAGATGAAAATAAAGAATTTTTGCGAATACTTGCTCGAACAGTTTCTAAATTTCCTAAATCTTTTGGAGGATTATCATAATTTCCATAAATAAGAATTTGCCCTAAAGAATCTCGTTCAACAACAATATTAGACCATAGATAGTCTTTTCCATCTTGAGCATATTTTTTATTTTCTTGATTTGCTTGTTCAACATAGGTCTCAATGGTCTTTGTTTGAGTTGAGGAATTAGCCTGACAACTAGATAAAAGAAACATAGAAAATAAAATGAATAATGTTTTTTTAATCATAATTCTTCAATCCTTTCACTTTAATTTTTATAATACCTTATAATTTGACTTTTCATTCAACATACTTTTCTATTTTTATATTAACATATTTTTTTATATCATCAAATCAAAATTTGTAGGTATTAAAAAGTTTATTAATTAATGATTGATATAATAAAATGCATTCCTATGAATGTGATTGGAAAGGAGAAATGGCAGAATGATTATATCATTCAATAAAGGAGACTTTGGCGAATGAGATAGTCAGAAAGAAAAGTAATATGGAATTATTGTTGATAATCTTATTGATTATCTATTTAATTATGAAAGAAAACAATAAGAAAAATTAATTTCACTAAATTCTCTTTGTCAAAGTATCCTTGAAAATCGAAAAGGGAATAGTCCTAGCTATTCCCTTTTCATGCCTAAATTCTCTTTGCACTTATATTATATACAATTATTTTTATTATTTCAAATATGAATTGAAAAAAGTAAAATATTTTTTGTTAAAGTACAATAGATATGAACCCAACTAAAAAGAAAAAGTGATTCAAATCCCTTATCATTAAATCGTTACACCCAATTAGGAGGACTCAAATCATAGAAATCGTTAGTAAAAAAGTGAAAACTAATGACATTTTTAATGATATGAAAGATATATATTACTTTAAAGAAATTTTATAAAAGAGAATTTTTAACTAATATTGAGCGTGATAAGAATAAGGAATCAACTCGCTAGCTTTTATTTTTTTTAAATCATTTCCATCTTTAATGATGACTAAACAATTAGGCATATAATCTGAAAAAATTTGGCGACAATTTCCACAAGGTGACATTATTTCACCATTTTCTCCATTTATAGCAACAATAGTATCGAATTCTCTCTTTCCATTAGTTATAGCACTTCCTAAAGCCACTTGTTCAGCACAAGCTCCATGAATAGAATAGACATTAACTCCTACATATACACTTCCATCTTTGCATCTAAGTGCTGAACCAACTGTATGGTTAAATTTTAGACCATCATAGTTCTTTTTTATTACCTCTTTTGCTTTCTTTATGAGTTCAAAATCTAGCATATTTAGTTCTTCCACAATAAGTCACACCCCTTTCAATTTATAATTATATAATGAAAATTAGCAAAACATATCTATTTTTAAAAAAACATAAAATTTTTAAATAAAAAAATATTTTTTTACTTTCTAAAAATCCCTAAAACTAGAAATTTTATGAGTTTTCCCGAAAAAGAATATAATAAAATGTAGTGGTATCATTAATAATTTAGTAGACTTTTGTTTTTCTAGTGAGATTTTATTTGTTTAGTAAAAAACTAAAAATAAAAAAATATCCGATTTCTCGGACGAGTATCATATCCTTAATTTTTATATCAAAAAGTAAAATGAATTTGAATTTTATATTTAAAAGATAAAAAATTAAAACTGAAAAGAATAAATTGTTTTAAGAAAATGTACTAAAAAGACATTGATGAATCCCAACAATTTTCTATAAAAACATATTCTAAAACTTTTGCATTATTCAATTCAGTTGGGAATATGTCAAAATATCTTCATAACAAACAATTTGAATGAAATAAATTGCTTATGTATGATTAACAAACACTCGGAATTTTATTTTTTATAAATATTGTTATTTATATAATCCAAATCCAATTCATCAATATGTGCTTTCAATTCTTCGCCAGCAGCGTTAATTTGCTTTATTTGTTCTTTTGCTCTATCATCATTTTTAAATTGAGCTGCCATCACAATCAAACCTAAAGACATAAGTAGTTCTTCAACATCTTTTTTATTTTTTAAAGGTTTTATTTCTTCTTTATTATTAAAAGATTGGTTTAATTCCTTTAATGTTTCAATACATTGTGTACTAACTAGATATGCCATATTATTCCCCCTTTTTTTTAAATTTTAACATATTTCAATAAACTTTGTACAGATGCTAAGATTAAATTCAACTATATTAATATTAATCTTGTCAATATTTTGAAATGATATTCTAATTTCGTTATGTTTTATCTTTATGTAATCTAGAAAAAGGGACTACCATTTTCATCATATAGAGAAACAGAACATAAATTTTTAAAGGATGTGCAGTTGTCGTTATTAGGAGAGTACAAAAAATGAATTGTCGTGTAAGAGTCACACCCTTTTTAGAGTGTCAGAAATGAATTACCATTATGTTGTTAGATACTTTGCACATCCTTATATTGGGATTATTTGCTAAACAACCCCGAGCAAAATATAAATCATATAAAGGAGAAGTGGGTAAAACTTGTAATAACAAATTATTAATTAAGGTAATTGACAAAACGAATCATAAGACCATTTATAAAAGAGATTTTTCTACTACTAAACTAAATGAAAAATGGACTACTGATGTATCTGAATTTTATATAGCAGCAGGTAAATTGTATTTATCGCCTATTCTTGATATGCATAATAGAGAAATTGTGTCATTTAATATATCACGAAGTCCAAACTTTGAACAAACTTTGGATATGCTCAATAAAGCATTTGAAAAATATGATGACTTATCAGGATTAATCTTCCATTCTGATCAGGGCTGGCAATATCAAATGGAATCTTATAGAAATATATTAAAAGAAAAAGGAATTATCCAAAGTATGTCTCGAAAAGGCAATTGTTTAGATAATTCCTTAATGGAAAATTTCTTCGGTGTTATGAAAAATGAAATGTTTTATGGCCATGAATATGAATTTGAAACACTTGATGAACTTGAAGAATCTATTATTAATTATATAAATTACTATAACCAAAAGAGAATTACAGTAAAATTAAAAGGATTGAGTCCATATATGTATAGACAACAATCCTACAATCAGTTACAATGAATGTAATTTTAAAACACTGTCCAACTTTTGGGGTTAAGTACTTTATTTTGCTTTGTCGATAGAGATTTCTTCGCTTCCTTCAATATGTTTCAAAATAGCTTCCTGCCGCGCAAGAATGCGGTTTACTTTTTTGTACAAGTCTTCGATCAAAATCTCCGTTTTGAGATTGACTTTATAATCGTTTTCCGCTCTTTGGCGGTCTTTTTCCTCCTGCCTGTTTTGGCTCATCATGATGAGGGGTGCCTGTATCGCCGCCACACAGGATAAGACAAGGTTGAGCAAAATAAACGGGTACGGATCAAAGGCTTTTGCCACCAAGCAAATATTCAGTATCATCCACAATAATAACACACCGACGAACGAGCCGATGAACGCCCAGCTCCCTGCAAATTTTGCGATTGCGTCCGCTGCGCGCTGACCAAACGAAACTTTTGTCTTCGTCTCTTTTGCTGGATTCACCGATATTTTACTTCCCGCCAGCAATGCGATGATTTCCTCGTCCGTCATATCGTGCTTGATATCCTTAATGATCTCGTTGATCAGTTCTTTATTGTTTTTCATGTTCTGCCTCCCTGTTGTTTTCTGTACCGCTTTTCAAAAACGTTCATTTGCAGCCTTTTCGTCTGCAATCATGTCTACATACTACGCTTTTAATACATTGTTCACCCTTACAACGGCAACAACGATAACTTTTGCTAAATTTAGTTATGGTCGAATTCTTATAAAATTTCAAGAAAATAATATTCTAGGTCGCCACAATTTTTCCACCTTATTTTATAAGAATTTTTAATCTCTAGCGTCAATGTTTTCTCACTGTTGCTTGTAGGTTTAACGATTTTCCTTCAACAGGCTTTTTGTCTCTAAAATATTGATAGATGCCTGTTTTCTTATTGCCTTTATAAAATTTATCGTCATCAACAATCGTTAAAACATATTTATTAGTGAAACCAGCACTTTTTAAATTTTCCATAAAAACAATATCTTTTACAAAAGAATACATTTGTTCTGGGTATTGACCGTTTCTTGGAAATTTTAATTCTATGGCATATTTTTTTCTTTATTTTCATTATAAATTACAATATCAATTTCATGTTTCACTGAACCCGTGATGTCAAAAAAAGATACGTTTCTTTCAAACTCAACTTTATATTTCTTAAATTCATTTTTCAAAAAGATACCAAGTTCAAATTTTAAAGAAAATTCATTGTAAATTTCTATTTTTTTCTCTTTTACATTATTTAAAAATTTTTCTATTATTTCTTCAAAATTCATTTTAAATACTCCTTTATCATGATTGTTAACAATCTCTTTGAATTGGCAATTACGCTGTCACGATACATTAGTTTTTTTATCTAATATTTCCCAATACCCAGTTTTATTTGAACCTTGTCTTTTTATATAATGTTTATCTTTTAAAACTTTAATATTTTTATCAATTGATGTTTTGCCTAACTCACATTTTATCATTAATTGAGATTTAGTAATATTTGGATTATTTCTAATTTCCGCTAGGACTCGTATTTGAGATTTATTAAGTGATTTATCACCCACTTTATCACCCACTTTATCACCCACATCATTAATGCGATTAAATGGTATAGTTATTACTATCGTATTTTCGTTTATGGCTATTGCTTTTTTGCCATATTTATTAGTAATGATAGGAATTCCTCTACCTGTTTTTTCACTGATGTGTAATTGTAAAAACAACTCTGATAGTTTCTCATTAACTGGTACTGAGTGTCCTTCAAAAAAACCATCAAGAGTTTGCATAGGAGGCAAAGTGCCTCTTGATAAAATTTCGATTCGATTAGAATAAACAGTAATCATTGGTTCATTTAGATGGATCCATTCGTTATGTAAAAATGCATTGATAATGGCTTCTCTATAGCAATCAAAATCAAATAGCATTATTTCCTCTCTCTCCATGATTCGATTTTTTTCGTTTGCTTGAGGAATGTTCAAAACATCACCATAATTTAAAACATCATTTAAAGAATATAAAAGACATTTATAACCAAATTCCTTTACTGAATACATTTTAGAAGCTTTTGTTTTGCCCTCAAAGATAGCTACTCGAATCGGAACATGAGAATTATCAGATAATAACTGAGCCATTATATTAAATTTGCCATCTTTCGTTAATAAATGAAGATTTTTAAAAAATGTAGAATTATTTAAAATAATGTTTTTTGAAACATAATACGCCTTTAGTTGATTGAATGTTAAATCTTGATATTCACTTTCTTTATTTGTAATAGTAGGCAATCCAAAAGTTAATACGGAAAATAAGAAGGCTTCTCTTTCTGGATATTTTTTTAATTTTTCTTTGCTAGAACCTATTCTAATGTATCTTACATCTTTATAAGACGTAGGTACAATTTTTGCTCTTGGGATAACTAAAATCACAAGTCTATGTTTGCCCATTATCGTTTCTAAAAAATAAAAATGGATACTTGGACTTAAATTTCTAGCTAAATAGTGTTTTAACGGTTCATTATTGATTTCAATTTCATAATTAAAAGAAGTACCAACTATTTTATGATCAAAATCTTTGATTCCCCATATCATATAGGCACATTCTTTTCCTAAAATTGCAGCACTATTTGATAAAGATGAAATATACTCGCCTAACTGGTCCTTTTCAAACCAATTTTCTTTAAATTCAAACCATTCTCTTTCGCCTTCATACGAGAGACATTCATTAATTATTTCATTTGCTTTAATCATTTTATCACCCATTTTTAACACAATTATTATAATATAAAGTGGGCAATAAAACAATAATTTTAATATAATAAAATTAAAAATTGTATTACCGATTACATCTTTTACTTTGGCTTCTAGTGATACTTTCTTATAGGTAACTACTCTACTCTTAGGAGACGCGTTAGAAACGCCAATGGTTAATTTGTGTTTCATAACTTTTACCTCCGTTTGATCTAGAAAAGAGCGAACACTACCCTTCTCACCATATGGAGATTTGGAGGCTATTTTGATGGGGGGGTATAAATTGAAAAAAGTTAAAAAAGTATTTTTGGGCATAAAAAAAGGCCGCCTAGCTCAATCAAGAACCAGATGGTCAGTCAATATGCACTAGTCAAGAGAAAGTAGACACTAAACCGAA
>UMCV01050798.1_pt1 | contig 25101 bp, 20 predicted proteins | sample 1964311 | NCBI WGS metagenome assembly UMCV01 (sample SAMEA4835976, study PRJEB28245) | human gut metagenome | biome: gut microbiome; material: fecal sample | place: Denmark | collected 2008 | reverse complement strand
TGCTTAACGCAATAGCAGGGATTTTCGACAGACTGGAGGACTGCCGCGAAATTTGCGGCAGTCCTTCTCATCGTTTTTTGTCAGGCACTTATTGACCGTGCTGCTTATTCGACGCAGGTCGGATCTGCTTCCGATGCTTTATTGCCGTAACGGTTGTATGAATCGGCAAGCCGCACAAAATCGGCCACTGCAAGCTCTTCGGCTCGGACGGTCGGCAAAAGTCCGGCATCGGCAATCACTTCGTCAACATTGTTTTTCGGAATCAATTGCAGCATATTGTTTCGGAGCGTTTTTCGACGCATCGCAAATGCGGCACGAAGCACCTTTATAAAATTCGGCGGAAGCTCGCTGCCGTTTCGTTCGAATTTCAGCACACAGGAATGAACCGACGGCTCGGGGTAATATGCCGCGGGTGAGAGTTTCAGTTCGGTTGAAATGTCGAAAAGATACCGGGAAACAATCGAGAGCGGCCCGTAGTTCACATCACGCGGTGCCGCAAAGAACCGCTCTGCTGCTTCAGCCTGCATCATCAGCACCATGCGCTTTACAGGGAGCCCGGATTCAATCAGCCGCATACAAATAGGTGATGTTATATAGTACGGAAGATTTGCAGCAACAGTAAAAGGCTCTCCGCCGAATGCAGCGGAGATTTTTGCAGGCGGAACCTTCAGAAAATCGCTGCAAATGAGCTGCACGCTGCGTTTATCCGCGAGTTTATCCGCAAGAATTCCGACAAGTGTGCGGTCTATTTCAACCGCAAGCAGATTTTTCGCTTTTTCCGAAAGAGCGGATGTCAATGCACCGAGCCCGGGACCGATTTCAAGCACGTTTTCGCCTTGGCAGTCTGCAAGTGCTGCAATGCGGCTTATCGCTTCGGTATCGATAAGAAAATTCTGCCCCAGAGCCTTGTTCGGGGTCAAACCCAGTTTTTTTATCATTTCTTTTGAATCTGTCATGATTGAAATTTTAATGCAGATTTGCATATATGTCAACAGAATCCGAAAAATAATGCGCATATTGAGAGTTTTTTATCCCAAAAAGCTGATTGTCAACGGAAAACTGTCTCGCCGGTTAAAAAAGACTTCCGCCGTGCGAATAACTGTGTGCAGCGGCAGCTGATGTTAAACGCGCTTTCTTTAAAAAACAGAAAACAGCGAATCGAAACACGATATTGCTGCCGACGACATAAACCACGGGCAATGCGGCTTTACATATTCTCACTTCGGTAGTATAATTATAATGCATGATTATAGCTCGAAAGATTTGAAAACAAAAGAATTAAATCGGGGTATGAGTATCGAGGTATAAATATCGAGGTATAAACAGGAATGAAACTGACTTTCGGAACAAAAACAAAAAGATTTTTTTGCTTTATCCTTTCCTCTCTGATGCTGCTTTCTTTATGCTGCACGGTTTTTTTCGCTGCGGGATGCAGCCGGGAGACGGCGTCCGGGGACGAACAGGCGTTCACATTGTTCATGAATTCAATACGCAACGGGCAGTTTACGGAAGCTTTTTCCTTCATCAGTGCTCATGTTGCGCCGGAGAATGCCGTTGACGACAGCATTGAAGCATATAAAAACACAATAACTCTCGCACAGTTCGAAAAGCGTTACGAGAGCCTGTTTTCGCTGCTCGGCGTGAACGATATTGAATACAATATTGCTGAAGAGAACGTTTCCGGAAATTCAAAAAAAGTCATTAAATACACGATGACATATAAAACACAATCCGCGGGCGACTTGACAAACGAATACGAGATGACTCTTCTTAAAGAGAATAATCTTTGGCGGGTTGTGTGGCAGCCGAGCCACATTTTTCCGGATATGGCCTGGGGCGACACGTTCGACAGGGCAACGCTTGCGGCAGAGCGCGGCGATATCGTTTCTCACGGAGCTGTTGTTGCAACCAATGTCCGCCTTGTGACTGTTTACGCGCTTTTAAGCGAAATTGCGCCGAAAAATGTGCTTACGGATGAAATAATGCAGGAAAATGCGGGCATGAGCGAGCAGGATGCGGAAAAAGAAGCGGACAGGCTTTATTCCGATGCGGAGTATCTGAATACACGCTTCTCGGCGGAATTCGATGCCGCTGCTGCCGAAATTGCCGCTGTGCTCGATTTGGACGCCGCAGAGCTGCGAACAAAATTCGGAAAGAATGCAAACGAGTTCATCACCGTTTATCAGGCGATGCCCGATGAAGTTACCGTTGAACAGCAGGAGCAGCTGAATGCCGTAAACGGAGTTCATGTTGACACCGAGCACTACGGTTCAAAGCGGTATTACCCTTACGGGAGCCTGCTTGCGCATACATTGGGCTATATTTCGTTCGCAACATGGGAGGAGATACAGACATATAACGAGGGACGCGATCCGAATGACGGATTATATACTACTGACAGCAAAGTCGGTAAAAGCGGCATAGAAAAGCTTTACGAAAGGGAGCTCCGCGGCAAGGACGGCTATTATTTCTTCATCCGCGGAACGGACGGAGCCGTTAAAAAGGTCATCTATCGCAAAGATAAAGTTGACGGCAGCGATGTGATGCTGACGATCGATTTCAAATTGCAGCAGCGCACAGAGGAACTGCTGGATCTTGTGCTTTTCGGTACGGACACGGCGGGTGCGGTCGTTGTTATGAACCCGAAAACGGGGGAAGTGAATGCAATTGCTTCCAATCCTTCCTATGATTTAAACAGGTTTATAAAGGGTATGAGCGGCGATGAATACAAAGCCCTTGAAGAACAGGAGAATGAGCCGCTCAGAAACCGCGCAGCAAGGGAACTTTACCCGCCGGGATCAACTTTCAAGGCGTTCACTGCTGCTGCTGCGCTTGATACGGGTACGGTGAATGAGAATTATGTTTTCACAGGCTATATCGATAATGATTACTGGAAGCCGACCGGTTACGGGGAATGGCCTTGGCCGCGCATAAAACGCACGCGCGTCTATCACCGCACGGAACCAATGAACATGACAAACTGTATGCTGCATTCCGACAATATTTACTTTGCGGATGTTGCACTGAAAATCGGTCAGGAGAAATTCATTGCATATTTTAATGAAAAACTCGGCATGGACAAGTCGCTGCCCTATGAATTGGGTGCCGCCCGCTCCCAGCTTTACAGCCGCGGCAGCGTGATGGACAACAAAATGCTTGCGGACTCCGGCTACGGTCAGGGCCAGGTGCTCGTGACGCCGCTTCAGCTTGCGGCAATGTTCTCCGCATTTGCAAACAACGGCGATATGCCGACCCCGCGAATCACGGACGGATTATATGTAACGGACGGCGTGGAATACAAATGCATTCGGAAAAGCGAATACTCCGTATGGATGGAGGACGCAATTTCGACAAATGCAATAAACAAAATAGTCCCGATGCTCCAAGGCGTTGTGGATCCGAACAAAAACGGAACGGGCCGTTCGCTGCGTGTCACGAATGTTGACGTTGCGGCAAAAACGGGTTCGGCCGAAATCGGCAAAGACAAAACCCGCATGTATTCGTGGTTTGCCGGTTTTCGCCTTAACGTTGCGCAGGAGGATGAGCGTGTTGTGATCGTAATGCTCGATGTTCCCGATTCGGGCGCATACTCATCCCTGAAATTTCAGATAGCGCGCGAGCTTTTGAAGCTGGACGACACCCCCGATCCGAATGCTCCGCCGGCGGAATAAAACAAACTTTGGATGAAATGCCTGCGGTCAGCGCCGGCTGTCTTCGGGTTTGGAGGATGCGGTTATTTTGCGGATAAACAGCAGCATTGCGGCGAACATCATTGCCGAGGCTGCAAACCGCATATAGAATCTATATGCCGAAAAGAACGAAAGAGCATATAATCCCATGCCCGCAAAGAAGTACTTTGAAGCGTGTTTTTCCGTGCGGAGTTTCGATGCGGCGCGCTCAGCGCGGACCCTGACGGATACACGCTCGGCGGGAGGAAATGCAGCTTTGATTTCGGAATCGATTTCGGCATCGTCGGGCAGGAAACGTTCGCGAATTTGCGGAATTGTTTCAAGCAGACTAAACTCAACTGCGGCGGCGCCGACGGTGCGCACGGCGGATTCCGCTTCCGGTTCGGGTTTCGAAACTGAATATATCACGATGTGCGAAATGCCTTTTTCAAGAGCCTCGCGAATAATCGGAAGAATATCGTCAAAAGTGATTGCTTTTTCAGTTCGGAGCAGATAAAACGAGCGAGTTGCACTCTGTTCGGAATACGCTTGATTCGGGTATTCCGAGGATGAACGGTGCAGGCTGCGGATTACTTCGTCCACTTCGGGCGAAACGAGTATCCTGCGCCGCAAAATCGACTCGGATGTTTCTCTGCGGAGTTTTTTGATGTGGGCATTAAACCGCAGGCTGCGCAAAAGGCTTGCAGTGAGCAGTATTGACGCGGAAATGAGCATTGCGGCAAACAAAGACGCGGCGCCGTGATGCAGCTTTCGCGAAACAAGCAAATAAAGTGCGGCGGTCAGCAGCAGTGCCGAAAACACGTTGTCGCATATGCGCGCAAAGCGGGATTTGCCGCCGTTGAAGCTCCGATTATAACTTTTCAACAATGTGTCATTCATAAAATCAGTATGGCACATAGATATGTTTTTCATTCACAAACGGTTCAGGATGTTGTATAATATGCATATGAAGATTGGAATTTACGGCGGAACATTTGACCCCGTTCACATGGGGCACATATTTGTTGCCCGTTCCGTGAAACAGGAGCTTGGGCTTGACAGGGTGGATTTTGTTGTTGCGGCAGATCCGCCGCATAAGCATTCCGCAGAGCGCACTCCGGCTGCATTAAGATTCGATATGGTCTGCGCCGCTTTGAAGCGCGAACGCGGAATGCGCGCTTCCGATATCGAAATTCGCCGCGGCGGAGTCAGCTACACTGTTGACACGCTGCGCGAAATGAAGCGGATAAACAAGAAAGCCGGGCTGTATTTCATTGTCGGAGCGGATATGCTTGAAGATTTCCCGAAATGGAAAAATCCAAAAGAAATACTTGAGCTTGCAACTCTCGTTGCCGTCAACAGACGCGGTCAGGAACGCGATATCGAAGCTCTTGCAGACGGGATAAGGGCTGAATTCGGCGGCAGAGTCGAGATTATTTCTGCGGAAGGGCCGGACATATCCTCAACGGAAATCAGAAGGCGTGTTCAAAACGCACAAACCGTTGAAAGGCTTGTGCCGCTTTCCGCCGAAATGCTGCTTTACGAAAAGCGCTTGTATCAGCCCAAAAGCATAGAGCAGCTTGCGGAACGTGTTTCGAACGTTTTGGATGAATACAGAATGCGTCACACAATGCTGACCGTGCGTGAAGCTGTCGGACTTGCTCAGTATCACGGGCTTTCAACAGAAAAAGCGCGGCTTGCGGCTCTTTTGCACGACTGCGCAAAGCTTGGGCGTGAAGAGACCGTTCGATATGCCGAAAAAATGGGTTATGCGCTGACAAATGAAGAACGTGAAAATCCGTTTTTGATTCATTCGCGCATAGGTGCACTGCTTGCAAGGGATCTGTACGGAGTGCAGGATACGGAAATACTGAACGCAATAGAACGGCACACCGTCGGATGTGCGGAAATGACCCCGTTTGATGAGGTGATTTTTCTTGCGGACAAGCTTGAGCCGTCACGTGATTACAGAAGAATACGGGATTTGCGCGAGCTTGCTTTCAGAGACCTCGACAGGGCGACGATAGCGGTTCTTCGGAACACTATCGAATACACTGAAAATAAGGGAATGCGCATTCATCCGCAAACGGAAATTACCATTGCAGCACTCGAAAAACGGGTGAAAGCCCGCCTGCACGGCGGCGATTGAGAAAACACGTCAAATCGGCAACGGCGGTGAGATTTAAGCCGATTTTATCCCGGCTGAATTCGATACGGGCAATGTCGAATAAAAAGACGTACGATTAATAAAAATAATATCAATATAGATATAATCGGAGGAAGAATGGAAACTAATAACGAAAACAAAAACATCCTTTCGGAACCGGAACTCAGGTTTCGCGAGGAGCTTAAAAATTGCGTAAAGCGCATTGTGGATGCCGCCGATGCAAAAAGAGCAAACGATATTGTTGCGGTCCATGTGGGAGACAAAACAATCATTACCGATTGGTTCGTGTTCATGAGCGGCACATCGCCGATTCATGTAAAGGCGCTGAGTGATGAAATTGAAGATTGTGCCGCCGAAATGGGGCTTCCGATGCGCCGCAGGGAAGGCTATTCCGAAGGCCGTTGGATCGTGCTTGACTTTGCCGGAATTCTTGTGCATATTTTCCATCCGGAAGAGCGCGAGTATTACAATGTCGAACGGCTGTGGATGGATGCAACAACCGAAATTATTCGTCCCGAAAAATAAAACTCGGATAAAGTAAAAAATTTGAAAAACATTGCACCCTGCTCCTGCGGGAAACAGCGATTTAATTGTGTATCGGCAAGAAGGCCGTGTTTTCAACCTGTTATTTGAAAACGGATAAGCCATTGTGCTGCCGATACATGTAAAACGGGGAGCAGGGCGTTTTGCATTTTGCACCGAAATGCTGCGAAAGCAAATGCGAACATCAGGGACGGAGGAACGTTATGAATAAATCAAACAGAGTGCTTGTTGTTGAGGATGATGCCGCGATCGTTCGTGCGTTGAGCTCGTTTCTGACGGATGAGGGCTTTTTGTGCAAAAGCGCAAACGGGCAGACCGAAGCGCTGCGGCTTTTTGAACAGGAGGAGTTTGATATTGTGCTGCTGGATGTTTCGCTTGCGGACGGCAGCGGCTTTGTTGTTTGCTCCGCCATGAAAAGCAAAAAGGATATACCCATTATTTTTCTGACGGCTTCGGGTGATGAACACAGCGTTGTTACGGGACTTGAGCTCGGTGCGGATGACTATATTGCAAAGCCTTTTCGGCCGCGGGAGCTTGTTTCGCGCATCAAAAACGCTCTTCGACGGGCGGGAAAACCGCAGGCCGCGGTCAGTCTCGGCGATGTGCGTGTTGACCTTGAGAGAGGAGCCTGTTTCCGCGGGGATACGGACCTTTGCCTTTCGGCATTGGAATACAGGCTTTTGCTGACGCTCATAAACAACCGCGGGCATGTTTTAACGCGCGCACAGCTGCTTGAACACATTTGGGATGTTGCGGGCGACTTTGTGAATGACAACACCTTGACCGTTTATATTAAACGGCTGCGTGAAAAACTGGAAGCCGATCCGCAGACTCCCTGCATTATTAAAACGGTGCGCGGCGTTGGATACAAAATAGACTGAATATATGCGGTTTGCCGCCGAAGAATAACGCAAAGGGGGCATGGAAAATGAGAGTACTCAGAAATCCGGATGTTTGTGCGCTGACGCTGACAACGGCTGCGGTCGGTATCGCCGCAAGCGGAATATGTTTTTATTTAAATCAGAAAGCGGGGCTTATTGCGGCCGCCGCTTTTGTAATTGTGATTTCGGCTCAGCTTGTGAACGCTTCGCTGCGTCACAGGCATTTCAGAAAGCTTGCGGATGAAATCGACGGCATTCTCCACGGTGCGGAGGGCATGTGCCTTTCAAAGTATCGTGAAGGCGAAATCAGCATACTTGAAAACGAGCTCACAAAGCTGATTGTTCGTCTTCGCGAGCAGGCCGATGCACTGCGTTCGGACAAAACAAAGCTTGCGGATTCAATTGCGGACATTTCTCATCAGATAAAAACTCCGCTCACGGCGCTTAATCTGATTGCGGAATCTTTGGGCAGGAGCGGCATGAATGCAGAAAAACGCATGGAGCTTCTTCTTGAACTTCGCAGGCAGCTGACAAGGATCGAGTGGCTTGTTTCCGCATTGTTGAAGCTTGCAAGGCTCGATGCGGATTCTGTCACTTTCAGCAGGAAACATGCCGAACTTGCGGCAATTGTTGACGGAGCGATTGAGCCGCTGGAAATCATGGCGGAGCTGAAAAATGTGCATTTCGAAATTGATGCTTCCGGGTTTGCATACTGCGATCCGGATTGGATGACGGAAGCTTTGGGCAATATACTTAAAAACTGTGTCGAACACTGCGAAAACGGAAGCATATATGTCACTGCATCCGAAAACCCGATTTATTCGGAATTTCGAATTCGCGACACGGGACCCGGAATCGCGGAGCAGGATTTGCCGCATATTTTTGAAAGATTTTATACCGGTTCAGCCGGCATGAACTGTACGGAAACGGGGAGTTTAAAAAATAATACCCATACCGAAAACGAGACGTTTCAATGCGGAGCGCAGATTCCGCAGCTGCAAAGCGTCGGCATTGGGCTTGCGTTGTCAAGAACCATCATTTCAAAACAAAACGGAACAATTAAAGCGGAAAATCATCGGCAGGGCGGTGCAGTGTTCACCATACGCCTGTATAAAAGCGCAGTTTAACAACACTTCGATTGGATAATGTTTGAGCCGTTTCCGAAGCTGCGTATTCGGTGTTTGTGACATATCTGTTATTTTCAAGTCACACACAAGTCATATTGCGCGGGTATAATTTCAACCATAAACAAAAGAGGCGAAGACAATACATTCGGATTGCGCGTATAAAAGGTTTGCCTGCCGCATTTCGAACGGATGATGCTCAAAAGGAGAGAAAATGGAGATTTTGAAGGTTGAAAACCTGACAAAGGTTTACGGAAAAGGCGAGAATGAAGTTCGTGCGCTCAACGGCGTAAGCTTTTCGGTTGAAAAGGGTGATTTTGTTGCGATTATCGGGCCTTCGGGCAGCGGCAAATCAACTCTTTTGCACACATTGGGCGGCGTTGACCGCCCCACGGGGGGCAAAGTGCTTGTGAACGGACAGGATGTTTATTCGCGAAGCGATGAACAGATTGCAGTTTTTCGCCGCCGCGAAGTCGGGCTTATCTATCAGTTCTACAACCTGATTCCGGTTTTGAACGTTGAAGAGAACATGTCCCTGCCTGTGCTTTTGGACGGACGAAACGTGAACCGCGACAGGCTGCGTGAACTGATTCGCGAGCTTGATCTTGTCGGACGCGAGAAACATCTTCCGAATCAGCTTTCCGGCGGACAGCAGCAGCGCGTGTCTATCGGCAGGGCATTGATGAATTCGCCTTCGATCGTGCTTGCGGATGAACCGACGGGCAATCTGGATTCAAAAAACAGCCATGAAATAGTTGAGCTTTTGAAGCGAATGAACCGTGAATACAATCAAACTCTAATCATGATCACTCATGACGAAAGCATTGCCCTGCAAGCTCGGCGCATTATTGCAATCGAGGACGGAAAAATCGTCCGTGACGAGGTGATTTCAAAATGAACATCATGAACAAAGTCACTTTGCAGGCGATGAAAAAGAACAGGGTTCGCACGATCGTAACGATAATCGGCATAATTCTTTCCGCTGCAATGTTCACCGCCGTAACAACTTTCTGTTCAAGCATGTACGGCTATATGCGCGAGTACTTTGCATATGACAAAGGCGACTACCATGTTTCGTTCAGCGGCTGTTCAAGCGAAACGATAGATAAAATCAAAGCCGACGAGCGCGTTTCAAAGGCCGCTGTTGCAAAGCCCATAGGTTATGCCGAAGCCGGTTCAAGCAACGCCGACAAGCCCTATTTGTATGTTCTTGAAGCGGATGAAAGCTTCATGAAAAATATGCCCGTTCATCTTACGAGCGGCAGACTGCCCGAAAATGAAAACGAGATAATTCTTCCCGCACATCTTCAGGCGAACGGCGGTGTATCACATAAAATCGGCGACAGATTGAAACTGACTCTCGGCAGACGTGTTGCGGAAGACGGGTCGGAGCTTGGGCAGAACAACCCGTATTCGTACGATGAGGAAAAGCTGACTGCGGACAGGATTTGGGAATATGTCGTTGTCGGTTTCTATGAACGCCCCGGGTTTGAAGAAATGATTGCTCCGGGTTACACCGCGCTGAGTCTTCTTTCCGAACCCCTGCGGGAAGGTGAAACTTATGATGCCTATATCCTGATGAAAAATCCGAGAAAGAATCTTGATGCGTTTGCAGAAAGGCTTTCGGGATCTTACACTGAGGCATCCTATCAAACGAGTTTGCTCACAATGGACGGCTATTCGGTGTTTAACAATTATTCGAATATGCTTGTGAGGCTTGCCGCAATTTTCTGCGTGCTGATTTTTATCGGCTCGGTTTCGCTGATTTACAGTGCATTTTCAATTTCTGTAAGCGAAAGAACAAAGCAGTTCGGCTTGCTTGCCTCAATCGGCGCAACACGGAGCCAGATAAGGCGGTCCGTTCTTTTCGAAGCATTTGCGCTGTGCGTATGCGGCATACCTATCGGCCTTCTTGTGGGCATCGGCGGTATGGGAATCACACTGTGGCTTTGCGGAGATTTGTTCAAATCCGTACTCGATGCACCGTTCGGCATGAGCTTTTCCGTTTCATGGCAGGCCGTTGCTGTTGCTGTGGCGGTCGCAGTGCTGACAGTTTTCGTTTCCGCATGGATACCGTCGCGGCGTGCAATGAAAATTTCACCCATTGAAGCAATCAGGCAGGCGCGGGATGTGAATGCGGGCAAGAAGAATGTGCGCTGTTCAAAGCTTTTCATTCGGCTTTTCGGTGCAGAAGGCATGCTTGCAAAAAAATACTATGCACGCAGCCGCAAAAAGTATCGCGCAACGATAGCTTCTCTTGCAATGAGCCTTGTGCTTTTCATCTCTGCAAGCGGTTTCTGCATGTATCTCACAAAGTCGGCAGATGACGCATTCACGGAAAAAAGCTACGATATATGTTATCGGGATTTGTCGGCGCAGAATTATACGGAGTTTGCCGCAGGCGCCCGAGAATACTTTGATGAGATAACTTTCTGCCTGAACACGCTCGACAACAGCTTTGTGTACCTGCCGGAGGGAGATACAACGGCGGAGTATAAAGCATACACAAAAGCGCAGCGCAGCGCACATGAAGGGCTGCTCAAAGTTGAACAAAACTGCTTTGCGTACTATGTTGATGATGCGGCATTCGGACGGATGCTGACCGAAAACGGCATCGATGCCGATGCTTATTTTGCAGCCGAAGAAAAACTGCCCGTCATGCTCAACAGCGGTTACGATGTTGTTTATTCGCAGGATAACGGCGAAAACAACAGAAGAACATATAATTACAGCTTTGTTTCGGACGGGGTAACGACCCTGATGCGGGCAAAACCCGCACCGCAGCTCGACGGATACATTTTGGACGGCATGTTTTGGTCCGGCAATGAAATAGGAGAGGGCGTTCTGCAATACTACTATTGGCCCGCTCAAGGGGAAGATGCTGACGGCGGAAGCAGCTCCGACGGGGAAAACTCCTCCGATGGGGAAGATTTCGAATCCTCAGGAATTGATTTTTTCGGAAGGCCCATAGACCAGCCCGTGCGCCCGGTTGAATATGAAGAAATACATATTGCAGCAACCGTCAAAACCGCACCCGCAGGGATTGACAGCGGACGCGCAATGAAGCTCATTCTGCCGTTCTCCGAGTTCAAAGACAAAAAGGCATTCAATGAGGGGTTCATGAATGTCTACATCTGCGCCGATGACCCGGACAAGGCGGAGAATGATGCTAAGTCCGTATTTGAAACCCGTGGAATCGAATTTGCGCCTCAAAGGCTGTACAACCGTGCGGAGGAGGAACGAACCGTCAGCAACATGATAATCCTTGTGAAGGTATTCTCCTATGGTTTCATCGCGTTGATTTCACTGATTTCGGTTGCGAATGTGTTCAACACCGTGTCAACCAATGTTGCACTTCGCCGCCGTGATTACGCAATGCTCCGTTCGCTCGGAATGACGAACAGGGGAATAAACCGAATGATGAACTATGAATGCCTGCTCTACGGAACGCGTTCGCTGTTGTTCGGTTTCCCGCTTTCGGTCGGTATGACCTACCTTTGCTACCTGTCCGCAGCGGAGGCTGCACAGATGAGCTTCACAATGCCGTGGACGGCGGTTGCGATTGCTGTAGTGAGCGTTTTCATGGTTGTGTTTGTTTCAATGCTGTACTCAACAAGCAGGCTGAAGCGCGAAAACCCGGTTGATGCACTGAAGGATGAAAACATCTGATCGGAACAGTTATGATTGACAGACTGTGAATCAAAAAATAACCGACTGTACCGCAATGTATGCGGCGCAGTCGGTTTTGTTCAAAATGAAGCTGATTTCGTTGTTTCTATATTGCGGAATGGTTATTTGCAGTGCGTCTCGTTGTATTTCTTAATGCCGAGAGCCAACAGATCCATGGCGCGCTCAAGATCCTTCTGCTTGAGGACGTAAGCAATGCGAATCTCGTTCAGACCCTTGCCGGGGGTTGCGTAGAAGCCCTCGCCGGGAGCAAACATAACCGTGTCGCCGTTGTCATCAAAGTCGGTGAGCAGCCATTTCTGGAATGTATCCGCATTGTCAACGGGCAGTGCAGCCATCATGTAGAACGCGCCCTGCGGTTCCTTAACAACGACGCCGGGGATTTCGAGCAGCTTATTGTAGCAGGTGTCGCGGCGGAGTTTGTATTCCTTGCGAACAGCATCGAAATAGTCGGAATCAACGCTGTAAAGCGCGGCGGAAGCGATCTGATCAAGGGTTGCAACGGAAAGCCTTGCCTGACAGAACTTCATGAGGTTCTGCTGAAGCTCCTTGTTGCGGGTGATAATGGTTCCGATACGTGCGCCGCAGGCAGAGAAACGCTTGGATACGGAGTCGATGATAACGGCGTTTTCGTTGATATCTTCGAACTGTCCGATGGTTGCAAGCTGCTCGCCGCCGTAAACGAATTCACGGTAAACTTCATCGCCGATAACAAACAGGTTGTGTTCCTTTGCGACATCCGCAAGGGTGCGCAGCTCTTCATGAGTCAGAACAACGCCGGTGGGGTTGCCGGGGTTGGTGAACATGATTGCGCGGGTGTTTTCGTTGATAAGAGCCTCGAGCTTTTCGCGGAAAGCATAGCGATAACCGCCTTCGGGGGAGGTAGTCAGGGGGCGAATGGTGCCGCCTGCACTCTTGATGAAGGTGTTGTAGTTGGGGTAGAAGGGTTCGGGGATGATAACCTCGCTGCCGTCGTCAAGAATGCTGAGCATCAGCATTTGCAGCGCTTCGCTGCCGCCGGTGGTGATAAGGATATCGCTCTCTTCATAGTGAATGCCGAGTTTATCATAATAGTCCTGAACGGCTTTGATAAGCACGGGCAAACCGGGGGAAGGAGCGTATTCAAGAACGGGAAGCTCAAAATTGCGAACCGCTTCGAAATATGCGGGCGGGGTTGCGATATCGGGCTGACCGATATTCAAATGATAAATCTTTTTGACGTTATTGGTTGCTGCAACGGCAAACGGATGGAATTTACGCATGGGGGAAAGGTTGCATGCCAAAGCCTTCTGCGAGATTTTCATGGAAGAAGCCTCCGAAAAAGTTTTTTTGAGGAAGAAAAAGCGGTGAAACAGCAGAAACGCCTTTTGCGCTGCCGCTCAGCCGAGGGAGTATCCTCATACGATGTGATTGTAGCATTTTTTTCGGGTTTGTGCAACAATGTTTGCGCCGAAAAAAGGTATATTTGAAGGAAAAGTGTTGGCAGGGAAGCATGACTGCGTTTGCGGAGAGCAAAAATCAGATGACACAAATGTAAAACAATTGTGAACTTTTTTTATGCAAAGCACCTGTAACGCATATATTTTTTGCAAAAATGTGTGTTTAAAAGATAAAATAGTATTTCACAACGGCATGTGCAGCCGATAGGGCTAAGAGAATATTACAAAAGGGGTATTTAAACCGGCATTCCATTGTGGTATAATAACACGAAATGTGGATATGCGAAAGGATACTGTTTGCAAATGATCGTTGTCATACCTGCATATGAGCCGGATGAAAAGCTTTTGCGTCTTGTGGACGAACTGAAGCAGCAAACGGACTATAAAATTATTATTGTTGACGACGGCAGCAAGAATGCGGAAAGCAAGGATGTTTTTTCAAAGCTTGAAGCGGATTCCGCTGTTACAGTGCTGCACCATAAAGTCAACCGCGGCAAAGGCCGCGCAATGAAGACTGCGTTTGAATACATAAAGGATGCGGGGTTTTCCGATGACGGTGTAATAACCGTTGATGCGGACGGGCAGCACCTTATAAAAGATATCGTGGCAGTCAGTGAAACCTGGGCAAAGAACCCGAATGCGCTTGTTCTCGGCAGCAGACGTTTTTCCGGCAAGGTACCGCTCCGCAGCAGATTCGGCAACGGTGTAACACGCGGCGTGTTTGCGATTTCAACGGGCGTTCGCGTTTACGATACGCAAACGGGGCTTCGTGCGTTCTCAACCGAAAAGCTTGATGACATGCTCAAAATCGGCGGCGAACGCTATGAATACGAGATTAATCAGCTCCTGACATGCACCAAAACGCATGTGCCGATAATCGAGCACACCATAGAGACCGTGTATCTTAATAAGAATGAGACTTCTCATTTCAACACTGTAAAGGATTCGTGGCGGATATACAAAACGATTTTTACGTTCGTTTTTTCAAGCTTTGTCAGCTGGGCTGCGGATTATATCCTTCTGCTTGTGTTCAATGCGATACTCGGCGGCATTACGGGCGGTGCGGCGGTCAGGCTTCTGTCATTTAATCTTCCGCCAAAGTTCTTCGCGCTTGTCGGAGCACGCACGATAAGCTCCTTGCTGAATTACTTCCTTAATCAGCGGCTTGTTTTTCAAACAAAGTCCAAGGGCAGTGTACTGCGCTATTACATCCTTGTTGCGGCGCTTTTTGCGTTGAACTACGGTCTGCTTCAGCTTATGGGAAAAATCGGCATCGCGCTCTGGCTTGCCCAAATAATCGCACAGCTTGTGATTTACCCGCTGAGCTTTGTAATTCAACGAAAATTTGTTTTTTGCGAGAAAAATACCGCAGCATAAAACCTTGCGGTGCCGCGCGGTTCATGCCGTGTAATTTTAAGGAGATAATATATGAAAGCAAATAAGGCAAAAATTATTCTTGTTGTTGTTTTGGATATAGTATTTTTTGCGGCAATACTGTTGTCGTTTGCATGGTTTCATCATGCAAAGCCGCAGAAGCTTTCACCGACGAGAACATTCGACCCGAGAGTGTCGCCTTCACCAAGCCCGTCGCCGGATTGGTGGATTCCGAAAGACACACCTGCCCCCGGCGAAACACCGGATCCGTCGGCATCCACTCAACCCACTGTTGCCCCCACTTCCGAACCGAACGATCTGCTTCGCGGAAAATATTCCGAAAAGTTTACTTCCGGTGAGGTAATCCGAGATGAGAACGGCTATCGCAGCGGAAATGTATGTGTTGAGATGAGCAAACACACTATGACCGTTCAGGGGCAGCCCGTATGCTACTATGTTGCAGATATTTATATTAAGGATATCACGAGCCTTCGCTGTGCAATTTCCGATTCGCCGGACAGGGATGAATGGGTGACGGAGCTTGCGGGCAAGAACAATGCAATCGTTGCAGCTTCGGGCGACTTCTTTGTTTTCAAGCGGAGCGGACTTGCGATTCGAAACGGACAGGTTTACCGCGAGGAGCTGAACAGAAGTCAGGATGTTTGCGTTGTCTATTCCGACGGCACAATGGCAACTTATTTTGCCGGTTCGGTGGATTTAGATTCGATTTATGCTAAAAACCCGTATCATGCGTTTTCGTTCGGCCCAAAGCTTTTGAACAACGGCGAACCGATGACGGAATTCAACACGAGTGTTGCAACATGGAATCCGCGCTGCGCGATAGGTTATTATGAACCGGGGCATTACTGCCTTGTTGTTGTTGACGGAAGGCAGAGAGGCTATTCCCTCGGGCTTGAAATGACAGAGCTTTCAAAGCTCATGAAACAGCTTGGCTGCACGGAGGCATACAACCTTGACGGAGGCATGACCGCTATGATGGCATACGGTACTGAGTTGTACTCACAGCCCTGCGGCGGCGGCAGACAGAATTGCGACATTGTTTATGTTGCGGAACCGCTGTCCTGAACGTTCGGATTCGAAACGGAAACTGAAAACTACTTGAAATTTAAAATTTAACGGGGAAATAATAATGAGAAAATCACTCTTCAATTTCAATAACAAACGCCGCGTGTTCCGCGTGCTGCTCTCTCACCTGACGGCAATGCTCGCATTGCTCGTGCTGATTTGCTTCGTTATCGACAGGTTCAACACGGCAATGGAATTCATGACCAGTGAACTTTCAAAGTGGTATATTGCGGTGCTTGCAGTCCTTGCACTCATATCATCGATACTTAACATCGTTGCGTTGTGGGTAAATCCTGACAAAATGAAGAAAAATCGAACGCCCGACAACCATTGACGGTGCAAAACGGCGTTACCATTTGTGGATATAATTACGACTGTATGAAAAATAAAACAAAGATTTTACTTGTTGTTACAGCGGATATTCTTGTTTTTGCGATTATACTGCTGTCTTTCGCATGGTATCATCATGTTAAACCGCAAAAATTTGATGCGAGCCATGCGTTCCCTCTGCCGGAAAAACGTGAAAACCTTCTGCACGGCAAATATGAAGATAAGTTTACCGCTGACGGAAGCATTCAAAAAACCGAGAATTCCTATCGCAGCGGCAATGTATCCGTTGAGATTTTGAGCCGGGATATTACCGTTGGCGGCTATCCCGTGCACTACTACATGGCGGATATTTACATTAAGGACATTTCAAGCCTTCGCAGTGCGGTGTCGGAAGAGTCCGACAGGAGGGAGCGTGTTGAAAGCCTTGCTGCAAAACATAATGCAATAGTTGCAACTTCCGGCGATTTTTTTGTTTTTAAACAGAGCGGGCTTGAGATTCGCAATGGGTATGTCTATCGCAAAACGATAAATAAAACGCAGGACGTATGCGTTATTTATCAGGACGGCACGATGGAAACCATACTTGCGGGTTCGGTTAATCTTACGGCTGTCTATCGAAAAAAACCGTATCATACTTTCTCTTTCGGCCCGAAGCTGTTGGACGGAGGGCAACCCATGGAGGAATTCAACACAAGCGTTGCGAACTGGAACCCTCGGTGTGCGATCGGCTATTACGAGCCGGGTCACTACTGTCTTGTTGTTGTTGACGGAAGACAGGAAGGGTACTCCATGGGGCTTTCAATGAAGGAACTTTCAAAGCTGATGTTTGATCTCGGCTGCAAGGAAGCATATAATCTTGACGGCGGCGAGACAGCAATGATGGCTTTTGACGGAGAACTGACTTCAAAGCCCAGCAACGGGGGAAGAGAAAACTGTGATATCGTGTATATAGGTGAACCGCTCGAATAAAGCTGCACGCAGAAACCATTCGGAAGATTAAGAATCATACATGGATGCCGCACCGGCGTTTCGGCGCGGCATTTTGAATAATTATATGCTAATATATGCTTATTAAAACACGGAGACCGACCGATGCTGTATATATCAAGATTTGAATTTCCGGATGTCGAAACCGAGACGGATTTTAGATTCGGGTTGAAAATGACATGCTATGATTCAATCTATCCGTTCGGCGTTCTTTCAGAAAAAGGGCTGACGCAGCTTGATTTTGAAGATATAACGCTGCTTTGCGGCGGCAACGGCACAGGAAAGACAACCGCACTCAATATCATTGCAGAGAAACTGAAACTGACAAGGGCATCGTTGTATAATCGCAGCTGCTTTTTCGAGCGTTACCTTGAGGATTGCAGTTTTATATGCGAACTTGAAATTACTCCGCACAGCAGGATTATCACGAGTGACGACGTATTTGATTTTATGCTTGATCTCCGCAGCCTTAACAGCGGGGTTGACAGGCGGCGCGATGAACTGTTTGACGAATATCTTTCGCTAAAACACAAAAAATCAAGTATTCGTTCACTTGAGGATTATGAGGCTCTTAAGCGGCTCAACACGGCGCGCAGCAAGACCGCTTCGGAATTTATTCGCAGGAGCTTGCCAACAGGCTTGCGCGAACGGTCAAACGGGGAAAGCGCATTCATGTATTTCCAAAACAAAATTGAGGAAAATGCTCTGTATCTGCTGGATGAACCTGAAAACAGTCTTTCTCCGGAAAAACAGATTGAACTGCTTCAGCTTATTGAGGACAGCGCAAGGTATTTCGGATGCCAGTTTATAATTGCGACTCATTCCGCGATTATGCTTTCCGCCCGAAACGCAAAGATTTATGATTTTGATTCTTGTCCGGTGGGAGTTTGCGCATGGCAGGATATTCCGAGTGTTCGCTGTCAATATGAGTTTTTCAGAAAGCATGATGCCGAGTTTGAATAATCATCGGACGGAACCATGCAGAAAAATCGGCAAATTTAAATCTCACGAAAATAAGTCATTCGGAGTATTTCAGACATTAATCAGCAAATTCATAGCCGTCACTCGGCGAGGGCTGCCTGTCTGTTTCATCGAACAAAAGCCTTCCGATGGGCGAATCGGACCTTGCGCCCTGCTCGATGAACCATTCTGACGGGATATAAATCGTCGGTTCGATTGTCGGATCGGCGATAAGTTCATATTTTCGATAGCAGAGCAAAATTCCGCAGTCGTAGAACATGAACATGCGATCCGAATAAATCGGTTCAGGCAGACAAATGACAGTATCACCAAAATTCGAAACTGCGGTTTCGTATGCTTTTTTACCGAAATCTGCCGCAAAATCATCGCTGAACGCAACACCGAAACAATCGTCAACGGAAAGAATCCGTCCCGATAAGATATCTATGTTTATCGGTCTTGTTTCAAAAACCGCATATCCGTTAACGGTCGGAACATCATAATCCGCATTGAGTTGTTCGAAGGGAACATAAACGCACATTTTGATTGAAAGCAGGTCGTTATCATTGTACATAACATCGTAAGTTATGTACCTGTCAGCAGGCTGCTCACGCGCATATTCCACGAAGGCTGTTTTCACGGCAGCATTAACAAGGACGGAGTTTCTGCAAACGAAAACAGGGCATACGACATAGCAGCCGGATGTTCTCACATGCTCCTCAAACCCGACATATGGCTTTTTATTTTCTGAAGACTGATTTTCGGGAACATCGGCCGTCGGCTGAACCGATGCAGCGGAGAAAACGTTCACACCGACAGCGGATGATGCACCGGAGGCGGCGGAAAGCGTGAAATATGGACCCGACCGCTCCCTTACGTTGTGCATCTGCGGTTGTGCCGTTTGCGTGTCGAAACGGATTTGCTGCGATTGAGCATATGTTGAACAGGCGAAACAAGGCAAAACCGCAGCGGCCGCTGTCAGCATTGCAAAGAATCCCGCCGCAATGCGCGGAATGCGGCGGATAGTGTATTGTGTTTTTGTGTTGAGATTCATATCGAATGCCTCGCCGAACATATGCCTGATGCAGCTCAACGACCGAATAAGCCTGCCCTTTTATGTACAGTTTACTTAATAATCATAAGCTCGCTGTCCGAAATCGCATGCTCAATCATTTCGGAGAAATCAACCTTTGCTTCGCTTGCGCGCAAATCCTCAAGCACGGGTTTTGTCACGGGATGCTTGGGAACAAACACGGTGCAGCAATCCTCATAGGGAAGGATGCTTGTTTCGTATGTTCCGATTTTCCTTGACAGATCCATAATATCATCCTTGTCGAAACCGATGAGCGGACGGAAAACAGGCATGGTCACGGCGTCGTTGGTGACGCAAAGGCTTTCAAGCGTTTGACTTGCAACCTGTCCGAGAGCTTCGCCTGTGATGAGTGCACGTGCGCCTTCCTTTTCGGCAATGCGCTGCGCAATCTTCATCATAAGCCGGCGCATGATGACGGTGGTCTCTTTACTCGGACATTGCTCGTAGATGGTCATTTGGATATCCGTGAAAGGAACAAGGTGCAGCCGAATCGGTCCTGCATAGCGTGAAAGCAGACGGGTCAGGTCAACAACTTTGTCGCGGGCGCGCTCGCTTGTGTAGGGATAGCTGTAAAAATGAACCGCACTCAGTATAAGCCCGCGTTTTGCCATCATGTAACCTGCAACCGGGCTGTCAATGCCGCCGGAAATGAGCAGCGTTGCACGTCCTGCGGTGCCGACAGGCATTCCGTTTGCGCAGGGAATCTCCTCGCAATACAGGTATGCTCTGTCACGTATTTCAACGGAAAGAGAAACCTCGGGTTTGTGAATGTCAACACGCACGGACGGATATCGTTCAAGAATCAGATGCCCGAGTTCGCGGTTGATCCCGTCCGAATTCATAAAATAGTGCTTGTCCGAACGGCGGGCAAAAACCTTGAAGCTGAAATTCGGATTTTTTTCAATCTCTTTGTCCATAAGCATATATGCCGTGCTGCATACACTCTGCCAATCCTTATCAACGGCAAGCGCGGGACTGACGGAGTGAATGCCGAACACGCGGGTGAGCCTTGAGATTGCTTCGTCAAACTGTACATCCGGAATATCCATAACATATATTCTGCCGTGTTCGCGGTCGATTCTTGAGGGAATGCCGCGAAGGGCGGAACGCATGTTGTCAACGAGCTTCTGCTCAAAATAGGGACGATTCAGCCCCTTAAGATGAATTTCGGTGTAGCGAACAAGAATAACTCTTTCCATTTTATAATACCTTTCGTGTTTATCTTCCGAGTGGAACGTTTTTGGGTTAAACTTTCGATTGTGCTTTATCTCCTGCGGAACCGTCGAAGCAGGGAGAGGCTGTCCTCGATCATCTGAGCGGCCGCATCGGCTTCTGCCTCGGTGTTGCCGGCGCCGAAGCTGAAACGGATTGCGCCGTCCTGCCTGTCGCCGGTGATTCCCATTGCGGTTAAAATGCGGTTTTTGCCGCGGTTCCTTGCCGCACAGGCGGAGCCGGTTGAAACAAGCAGGCCTTTGTCCATTAATGAATGCAGCAGAACCTCACCGCGCACACCGAGAAAGCTGATGTTCAAAATATACGGCACACTGTCGTTTATTTCGGGTCCGTTGAGCTTTATATCCTTGATTCGGGACAAGTTGCTGTAAAGGCGGTGTTTGACGCGGGTCATGTTTTCGAGCCTTTCGGTGCGGTTATCCGTCCAAAGTTTTGCGGACACGTCAAGAGCCATGATTGAGGGCACGTTCGTGGTTCCGGAGCGAAGATTGTTTTCCTGCCCTCCGCCCGTTTGTCCGCCTTTGAAGCGCGTGCCGCGGCGAACATAAAGCCCGCCTATGCCTTTAGGAGCGTTAAGCTTATGTCCGCTGAAGGAATACATGTCGCATTGCACGGCGGGCATTTTGATGTATGCCTGCACACCGTCGCAATGGAAAACCGCTGAGGGGCTTTTTTCGCGCACGAAGTGATATATGCCGTTGATATCATTCACGGCGCCGACCTCGTTGTTGACGTGCATGATGCTCACATAGCCCGTTGATTCGGTAAGGGCGGCGGAGAGTTCATCCATGCGCACACACCCGGTTTTGTCAACGCCGACAACAACAACATCGTATCCCTGCGCTTTAAGCGCGGCAAAAGGCTCAAAAACGGAGGGATGCTCAACTGCGGATGTTATGATGCGGCATTTGTCGCGGCGCATTGCAAGTGTCCCGGAGAGGGCAATATTGTTGCTTTCCGTTCCGCCGCTTGTAAAAATAAGCTCGGATTGCTCCGCATTAAGGTAGGATGCAAGCCTTGCTCTTGCAGCGTTGACATCCCGCTCGACAGAAACGGCGGGGGAGTATGCAGCTGCCGGGTTATAAAACTGCTCGGTCATATATCGAAGAGCCGTGTTTGCAGCCTCGGGGCAAACCGGCGTTGTTGCACTGTTATCAAAATAAATCATATAAATTACCAACCTGTTGTTTATTGAGCAATCGCCGGATGCAGTGCCTTAAGACACAATGCCAGCAAATGCACGTTCGGCATGTCCGGCGATTACTAAATAAATATGCTGTCAATTCCGCTTTTGTTAAGAATGCCGTTCGAAGGGAGTTTCAAAGCAGCACACGACTCCGATTTATCCGTTGGGGAATGTCGGTTCATCCGTGGGTTCGGCGGGCTGATTCGGAGGCGGATAAAGTGCGCTCAGCACATCGTAATTCCGCTTCAGTTCGCTCATATACTGACTGATGAGCGCAGCATCGGATTGTGCAATTGCATTTTGCAGCTGCGTGATCCCGCCTTCGAGAATGTGGCGCGCCGTTTCTGTCAGTGTCTGAACGGTGTCAAGATAACGGCGCACAGTCGCAATAAGCTCGTTTGAACGCGCAATAAGCTCATCGAGCGGAATATCCGTCCCGCCGCCGGTGTGTACAGTGCAGCATTCAAGATGTTCCGCGTTGCTTATGAATTCGTCTGCGGTAAGATCCGTGCGCACCGCGTTAGGCATGTATTGATAGAGTTTATCGTTGCTCAGTCTTGCATAAAGCGATGTTGAAGGAATCAGCACAATGCATTTTGCATAGCGTGATTCGGCGGGGCAATGCTGTCCTGCCGGCATTTCGGAATCCTTGCAGTACACAACGGTGCAGTGCATATCACAGTATTCAGTGGGCATTTTTTCAACCGCGCACCAGTCGGTAAGCGGAGGGTTGTTCGTGTCGTGCAGACATTCTTCGGTGGCAAGCTTGCCCGAAATCGGGCAGATCGTGGCTTGGGTCAATCCGATGTCGGACGGGGAAACATCGAGGAGTGGACGGTCCGAGAAACCGTCATGCACTTTGCTCATGAAAGCCTGCCAAAGCGGAGCGGCACTGTTGCCGCCGGTCGAGCCGGAGGCAAGCTTTTCGGAATACTTGTCATGGCCGATCCAGAGGGAAGCGGTATAGTAACCGGTAAATCCGGCGAAATAGACGCTTGTGTAATCATCATTTGTGCCGGTTTTGCCCGCAACGGTGATACCGGGTATGATTGCGCTTGTGCCCGTGCCGGAAGAAACAACGTCCTTCATCATGTCGGTGAGCATAAATGCGCTGGATTCTTCAAAAACGCGCCGCGTCTTCTGATAGTCGCGCGCATCGATAACGATGCTGCCGTCCTCGGCGACAACGGTCGTGAAGGAGATGGGTTCCATATACATGCCGCCGTTGGAAATGCAGGCATATGCGGCCGCCATTTCAAGCGGAGTGATTCCGCTGGTGCCGAGCGCAAGTCCGGGGCCGTCAACGTTGATTCGCGAGGGATCAACGCCGAGCCGCTCAAGGTACTTTGCACTGAGTTCGGGGGTCACAATGTCGAACAGAATCCTTGCGGCAACAATGTTGAGCGAGGATGTGATGCCTCGGCGAACGGAAGTCAATCCTTCCCAACGACGCGAACCGATTTTCGGGTATCCTCTTTCACCGCCGTAACCGTCGATTGCAAGCTCGGAATTCAGCACGCATGTTGCCGGCGTTGCGCCCATGTCGAGCGCGGGACCGTAAACCGCAAGCGGCTTGATGGATGAACCGACAGGCATACTGCTCTGGTAAGCGCGGTTGAGCTGCCGTTTCTGAATCGGCTCTTCACGTCCGCCGACCATGGCAACGATATAGCCCGTGTGCTGATCGATAATGACCGATGCCGCCTGCGGCTGCGCACTTGTGATGCCGGAATTGGGGTCTGTAATTTCAGATGCAGCCGAATTGCGCAGACGGGGATAATTCTGCCATTCGGTAATGGTTTGCTGAACGGTGTTCTGAATGTCCGGCTTAACTGTCAAATAAATGTGGTATCCGCCGGTGCGCAGTTCCCTTTCGATTTCGGCACGGTTTGCAGGCGTGTCCGCAAGGTCACGCGCTTCAAGCATGTGCGTCACAACATCATAAACACCGTATTCAACAAAATATGCCATGTCATAGAGCTGCTTTTGAGCGCTTACTTCAAGGATGTTGACATGTTCAACAAGTGCGGCGTCGTATTCGGCGCGCGTTATGAAGCCCTCATCATACATTGCTTTAAGAACAACGTTCGTCCTGTCGTTGGTTATATCCATTTTATTGCGTCCGCTGCTGTAAAACCGTTTATAGGTGTTCGCACGGGGATTGGTAACGTTCGGCTTTTGAACCATGCCCGCAAGCATTGCGCATTCGCGAATGGTCAATTCGTCGAGTTCCTTGCCGAAATAGTCTTTTGCGGCTGTTTTAAAGCCGTAGTTGGAGTCGCCGAGGTAAACATCGTTCATATAGGCTTCAAGTATTTTGTCCTTTGAAACGGTGCTTTCAAGTTCATATGCAAGGTATGCTTCCTGAATTTTGCGCTTATAACTCTGAACGTTGGAAAGTACTTTGTTTTTGATAAGCTGCTGGGTGATTGTTGAGCCGCCGTGGGTGTTGGTGTTGCGCAGCGTGTTGATAACAGCCGAAAAAAGCCGCTTGAAATCAAGGCCGCTGTGTTTATAAAAGCGAACATCTTCAACCGCAATAAGCGCATTTTTAAGATTGTCGGGAATTTCGTCGATATTTGCCCAATCGCGGTATTCCATGCTGGCAAAGGTCGTTATCATATTTCCGTTGCCGTCATAGATGTAGCTTGTGCGGTCGCTTTCCGTGAGCGCGGAAATATCAAGCGTCGGCGTGGTGTCGATATATGCTTTTGCAATGCCGAGCACAAGGCCGAGTCCGATGAAACCGCAAAGTATTCCTGCAACAACAACAAGTTTTATGACTGTGAACACGATGGCGAGCAAAGTTGAACGCGGTCGTTTGCGCGGCGCAAAAACTCCCTGCGGTGCATCCGCTTTGTTCGGCGAAGTGCGTTTTGCACGGGAATGATTTTTGTTATTCGGTTTTGAATGCATTGATTCGTTTGCTCCTTTTTTGTCTGAAAACAGTTTGGCAAAAAAACTGCGCACGGAAGCGAAGGTTTTTTTGAAAAAACCCGAATTCCCGCCGTCGGCGGGTTCTCCGTTCGCATTTGTCGCCGCAGCGGGACTCTCAAAAACGAGAGTGTCGCCGTCCGCTGCGCTGTTATGTTCATTTTTGAAATTATCCATCTCAAAATACCTTTCGCATATTTTCCCATTCAAATTATACCACAGTGTGCACCGCTTGGCAAACCGAACATCAAATATTTGCAGTTTTGCCGCAAATATCCGCAATTATCCGCGTTTGCTCCCGCATTGCGGGTAACACTCATGCCGTGTGCGGAATATTTTAAAAAGAAAACGATAAAAAGGAGGGAATGCAATGTCGGACTGCACGGGGGGCGAAAGCAATGCTGTTGTA
>UMCV01000003.1_pt1 | contig 25803 bp, 16 predicted proteins | sample 1964311 | NCBI WGS metagenome assembly UMCV01 (sample SAMEA4835976, study PRJEB28245) | human gut metagenome | biome: gut microbiome; material: fecal sample | place: Denmark | collected 2008 | reverse complement strand
GACTGCTTCAGGAAATACGGCTCGGCGAGATATTCCGCCTCCTTGCCTCCAAGCCTTGGCAATGAATATGAAAAACGCACCTTCCGTCTTTGCTTTATCGACCTTAGAATTTTCTGAATATCAACGCTGAACGTCATCCTCCTCTGCTCCGGAATGATATAGTCACGTGTCCCGGAGTCAGAGCCGACAGTACTTATAATCTCGAACTCAGAAAGTAGTTCCTTGAACCGATCGGTGTAAACGGGGTCTCTGCCAACAATGTGATACCCTTTCCCTCTGACATTCTGAATCTCGATCCCGAACACTTCCTCAATGGTCTTGATGTTCCGCTGAAGAGTCCGCAAAGAAGAGGGGTCATTCTCAGCCATTTCGCCTGACATGGCCTCCAGCAGAACCTCTTTGCTGACATATTCACTGATGCCGCTTAGTTTGTTCACTATCGCACTTAACAACCTGATTTGTTTAGACATATTCAGAAGTGTTTGCCGCAAATATAACAATCAAAAGCGACAGATCTTGTCGCATTGAAGAGAAATATACAACTAAGAAGCTGTTTTGAATTGTTTGAAATGTTCTTTGAGGTGAATAATCTTCTTTTTCTTCCCGCTTCTTCAGCCAGACAGCACCGCTATCCTCCTTGGAAGAAGCGGTCGAAACTGAAGTTTATCACTCTCAACCCAGCGCCAGAACCAAGGGCAATCGAACTTGTTCGGGTTGCCGAGGTGGGCAGCAGGGGAAGAGCTTGCTCTTAACCTTCAAACAAACAATTCAAAACAGCTTCTAAATGATGGAAGGACCCAGTTATTCAGCTGCTCCTTTCCCTAATGTTTGTAATAAAAGCAAGGTTTTGTAACAATGGTATGCTCTTGTTTGGATAATACCAAAACGGGATATGCCCTGCAGACCCAACAGGGCCTGACACTGTTCTCCTACAAGCGACATTCAGCCTCATTCACGCTTTTAGAGGGACAATTGTCTCTCCACGAGCGTCTTTACGCCGAAATCCCGCTCGTAGAACACGAAGGTTCTTCGCTCTAAGCACTTTTAGGGGGAGACTGTCTTAATACCCTCTCCGAGGATTGAGAATTCGTTGTCGCCCCCGTATAGGGGGTACAGACTTTTCAACTCTCACCGAGACTTTTCCTGACTTTGGCAATGATTCACCCTACTTGTTTACACCTATGTACGAAGCTTCTTTCAAAGGCACGAAAAGGTGATGCGATTCACCCTGAAAAATCCGCGCTCTTTACAATATATTGATTATCAGAACGTAAGAAAAACGGAATTTTTAGGCTGTCAAAGTCAGGAACTCTCACCGAGACTTTTGTCTGGGGGCATGTACGCCTCTGACTTCTGAAGCCAGACCTCGCATATTCAAGAACAGGGTAAGAGCACATCGGTATATTCATGTGTCGTCTAAGGTACGCACTTATCTTGTTCATTGACAACACTATCGCCGGTCTTGCAAGGAGAGGTAATCCTTGAGCGCATCGACATATTCATTGAAAGCCTTGACGCCTGTGTCGGTCGCGCGGCAGGTGGTGCAAGGTTTCTTGCCTTTGAAGCCCTTCTCTACCCATAACATTTTGATTTACATATTTTTTGCCATTAACAGCTATGCGCTTTAACCTCAACGGCATTACAAATATAAATAAGTTTACAATATAAACCAAAATAACATCATTGAATATGATCAAAGATCAAGTGGACGTATACAGTGGGTCGCGCATCCGATTCTGCGGACAAGGCTGTAAAAAAGACTTTCCGAATTTTTGGTAACGTGCAAAAATTCGGGAAGTCCTTTTCGTTGGCGCCACTATGCAGATGGCGCTCTTATTCATCGACCGGAAATGTCGCTTCGACAAGCTCAGCGACCAGGCAGGTGTCCAACCCTGTGACCAGTCCTGCAATCAAGTACGTGTCCAGGCATGCGATCAGGCATGTGTCCAGGCATGCGATCAGGCACGCGTCCAGTTCTGTGACCAGTCCTGCAATCAAGTACGTGTCCAGGCACGCGAACAGGCATGTAATCAGGCATGTAATCAGGCATGTGTCCAGGCACGTGTCCAGTCCGTAATCAATTAAGTGACCGAACCTGTGATCTGACCAGAGGCCAGAAGGCTCTGTGTGAAACCTTACGAGAGGCTCTTCGATGGCTGGTAAACTTTGTCGAACCTTTAGTTCTGCGACCGGTCAGTGCGACCTTACGCAAAGGTTAAGCTTCTGTCGGTGGAGGATAAGACTCTGTTTCACAACGGATTAAGCGATGGCCTTTAGTTGATAACGACTAAAGACCATCGCTTTTATAACTGATTTTCAATCACTTACGCGAGACGCTTTTCGAGACGCTCGCGGATGGCGGCGATGAAGTCGGCGGAGTTCTTTACCTGAGGAGTCACGCCTTCCATTAGGTTGGCGAGATCCTTGGTCACGATGCCGGCGTTGAGGGTGTCGAAGCAGGCGGCCTCAAGCTGGTCGGCATAGTTGACAAGCTCTGGAATGTTGTCCATCTCGCCTCTCTTGCGGAACGCACCGCTCCACGCGAAGATCGTCGCGATCGGGTTCGTGGAGGTCTCCTCGCCCTGGAGGTGCTTGTAGTAGTGACGGGTCACGGTGCCGTGGGCGGCCTCGTACTCGTACTTGCCGTCAGGGCTGACAAGAACAGAGGTCATCATGGCAAGGGAACCGAAGGCCGTGGAGACCATGTCGCTCATCACGTCACCGTCGTAGTTCTTGCAGGCCCAGATGAAACCACCCTCGCTGCGCATCACACGTGCGACCGCGTCATCAATAAGGGTGTAGAAGTACTCGATGCCGGCGGCCTCGAAAGCGTCCTTGTACTCTGCGAACACCTCCTCGAAAATCTCACGGAAACGTCCGTCGTACTTCTTGGCGATGGTGTCCTTGGTGGCGAACCAGATGCTCTGCTTGAGGTCAAGGGCGTACTTGAAGCAAGCGTGGGCGAAAGAACGGATGGAAGCGTCGGTGTTGTGCATTCCCTGGAGAACGCCGGGACCCTTGAAGGTGTGGACTATCTGCTCCTCCCTTTTGCCGCTCTCGCCTTCGAAGATGAGCTTGGCGACTCCCGGCTCCTCGACACGGATGTCAACACTCTTGTAAACATCACCGTAAGCGTGACGGGCGATGGTGATAGGCTTCTTCCAGAACTTCACTGCCGGAGAGATGGAAGGGATGGTGATAGGTGTGCGGAACACTGTACCGTCCATCATCGAACGGATCGTTCCGTTCGGGCTCTTCCACATCTGATGCAGGTTGTACTCGGTCATACGCTTGGCGTTAGGAGTGATGGTGGCGCACTTCACGGCAACACCGTACTTCTTGGTGGCGTTGGCGGAGTCGATTGTCACCTGATCGCCGGTCTCGTCACGATGAACGAGGCCGAGGTCATAGTATTCTGTCTTCAGATCAACAAATGGAATGATAAGCTCATCCTTAATCATCTTCCACAGGATCCTTGTCATTTCATCACCATCCATCTCTACGAGAGGAGTGACCATCTGAATTTTTTTCATAACTGAATATTAAAAATTAAAGTGTTTTACGAATATGATTACCTGGGCACCTTAGGCTTGCAAGCCCCTAAAATGGACGCAAGCCTAAAGTGCGCGATTATGATTATTTGCTCTTCTGGGCGGCGTAGAAGTTCATCAGGCAACCGTCGGCGAGAATCTCCCTCTCATCAGCGGTCAGATTCTGGAAGTAGAGATGAATGTCCTTCACACCTTCGGCGCTGATCACCTTGGCGTCAATCTCCTCCTTGCCCGAAAGGATGGCCTCACGGATGCCGGGAACATAGACGAAATCGCCGGCTACATATTCAAAAGGAGTCTCCTTTGAGATGGTGAAAGGAACGATGCCCCAGTTGATGCAGTTGCTGCGGTAACGCTTGGTGGCATATTCATAGCAGATGTTGGCGTCGCCGCCGAGCACCTTCTGGCAGGAAGCGGCCTGCTCGCGGGCAGAGCCGTCGCCAGGCTTGTTGGCGAACACACACGAACCGAACGAGGTGTCCTCCGGTTTGGCGCCCACCTTGGCAAGAGCGTCTAGAACGTGCTGCGGAGCCTTGCCGGCGCGGCGCTCAAGATCCTCCGCCTGGATGCGCTTGCTGATCCCGACATATTCAGGAACACGGCGTGAGAGAGCGAACTCGGAGAGTTTCAGCGGGTTGGAACGGTAGCTGGAAGTCTCGCCCGAAGGGATGAGCTCGTCGGTCGTGGTGACAGGGTCGTGGATGACAGCGGCGAGTTCGAGGAGCATGTTATCCTGCATCGGGTACATCTTAGGCCAGTCCTTGATGTTCGGTCCGTAGCGGAGCTCGACGGTAGGGTCGGCCTTGCCGAATCCGTAGTAGATGCGGCTCTTGTAGATGCGGTCGTCGAAGGAATATGGCTTGTGCGTGTCTTCGTACTGGATGTCAGTGGCTGCCGTGATGACTCCACCGTTGGCGGCCGTGGCGGCGATCGAGCGCGCGTCCATCAGGCAGACAAGGGAGATCTGTCCTTGGCCAGGCTTCGAGCCCTCGCGGTTAGGGAAGTTGCGGGTGGTGTGACGGATCGAGAGTCCGTTGTTGGCAGGAACGTCACCGGCTCCGAAGCAAGGGCCGCAGAACGCCGGCTTGATCACAACACCGGCCTCAAGCAACTCCTCGGCGATGTGATTGCGGGTGGTCGCGAGATAGACAGGGGTTGACTGTGGGTAGGCTGACATCGTGAAGTAGTCGTTGCCGATGGTCTTGCCCTTCATGATCGCGGCGGCCTCGCTGAGGTTGTCGTAGGTACCTCCGGAGCAGCCGGCGATGATGGCCTGGTCGGCGAACGCCTTGCCGTCCTTCACCTTGCTCTCAAGATCGATGGTGATCTTGTCGCCAAAACGCTTCTTGGCATCCTCCTCCACTTTCTTCAGGATTCCTTCCGGATCAGCCTGGAACTCGTGGATCGTGTAGGCGTTGGATGGGTGGAACGGAAGGGCGATCATTGACTCCTGCTTGGAGAGATCGATGCGGATCATCGCGTCGTAGTAAGCGATCTCGCCCGGCTGGAGCTCTTTGTAAGCCTCAGGACGCTCGTGCATCCTGTAATACTCCTCAACCTTCTCGTCCGTCACCCAGATAGAGCTCAGACAGGTGGTCTCGGTGGTCATCACGTCGATTCCGTTACGGAAGTCGGTAGGAAGGGAGGCCACGCCAGGGCCGGCGAACTCAAGCACCTTGTTCTTCACGAAACCGTTCTCGAACACGGCCTTGACGAGGGAGATGGCCACGTCGTGAGGGCCGACACCCTTCTTAGGCTTGCCTTCGAGCCAAACCAGAACAACCTCAGGAGCGTTGATGTCCCAAGTGTTGTGGAGGAGCTGCTTCACAAGCTCACCGCCACCTTCGCCCACACCCATGCAGCCGAGCGAGCCGTAGCGCGTGTGGCTGTCGGAACCGAGGATCATGCGGCCGCAACCGGCGAGAGCCTCGCGGACATATTGATGAATAACCGCCTGGTTGGCAGGAACATAGATGCCACCGTACTTCTTGGCGGCGGAGAGACCGAAGATATGGTCGTCCTCGTTGATGGTACCGCCGACAGCGCACAGAGAGTTGTGGCAGTTGGTCATCGCGTAAGGGATAGGGAACTTGTCAAGTCCGCTGGCGCGGGCTGTCTGGATAATTCCGACATAAGTGATGTCGTGTGAAGCCATCGCATCGAACTTGATGCGCATCTTCTTGCCTTTGCTTCCGTCCACATCGTGGGCACGGAGAATTCTGTAGGCGATAGTGTTTTCGCGGGCCTCATCGGCAGATGGCATTCCTGCGGCATCGTTGACGATAGTCTTGCCATTTTTCAGGTAAACGCCATTGGGAATCAATTCTACCATAATAAAATTAGTTTTGTGTTAATAAATATTGTTAATTATGCTTTCTATAAAAATCGTCAGGGACAGCATGTCGGCGCTTCCGCCGGGCGAGATGTTCTCCCTGATGAAATCCTTGTTCAGAGACGACAATCCGCTCTCGCTGAAGTCCTCAAGAAGCCTTGCGGCCTCGGCTTCGGCGTGGGCGAGACCCTCCGCTCCCCTCCTGTGGAGGATGTTGGTGTCGTCAAGGGTCGTCATTATGTGAAGCAGCGTCTTATGGCAGCGGAAAGGGTCGCCTTCCAGCGAACGATAGTACGGCAGCCAGTCTGCGAATAGTTCCGGATAGGCCGCGCGGGCGTTCTCCAGAGCGCCGACAGCCTTGAAACTTCTCTTGGCCTCGGCTCCGTGCGTACCTCGGGCGGAAGGGATCTCCGATGCGGCGCGGGACACGAGTTCTTTGAATGAATATGCTTCCACAGATCCCGTTGTAGATGCGAGGTAAGAGGCCGCGGCGACGGAAAGGCCGATGCAGAAGAGGGCTCCTTTGTGGGTATTCACTCCGCCGGTGGCCTTCAGCATCGCTTTTTCGGCCTCGATGCCGATCTCCTTTATCTTTGCCGGGTCAATGTCCTTGGCGGACTCCACAGCCAGTCTTGTCAGATAAGGCCTTAACGCCGAGATGCTTTTGGACATCAGCGCATAGTCCATGTCCTTGTGGGCACCGTTGTCCCGCCTGTCCACGAGTCCCGGTTTGGGGGTCGTGTCGAGTTCCAACCTCAACGCCCGCTCGGCCAGGTCTGCGACCAAGTAAGGGATGGTGGATTTTGGAATATATTCCATCGCCTCCTTGAAGCCGCCTTTGTCCAAAGCCCGCCTTAACGAAGTGGCGCTGAGCGGTTTGCCTTTTTGCTCAAGTCTTGGAATCTCTACGAAGTTAGGCAATATCTCCGCCATCAGCTCGTTGTAGCGGCGGGTCAGCGCATCCTCCGGCTCGCTGCCGGCAAAACGCACCGTAACTCCAAGAGGCTGAGCAATGTGGTTCACGAACAAATCCAGATCAAGCGCGATCTGCGTGTCCGTGGCATCATCCAACTTCTTCAGGAAATATGTCGGGAAGGTCGCCGCCGAGATGGCGTAGTCACTCCCCTCGCAGACAACCACATTGTCAAGCCCGGCGCAACCGGCCTCGATCATAGCCTTTCTTTCGACGTAAGGGAAGCGCGACCTGTCCTCCCTGACAACGATCACATAGAGATTGTCAACCAGCGAGGCGGCCTGCTCGACCAGATACCTGTGCCCTTTGGTGAACGGATTGGCGTTCATCACGATGGCCCCGTTCCGGCCCGGACGGGCGAGCGACTCCAAGTACTTCCTGTACTCCGGAAGCCCTCCCCTGCCGTTTTCCATCAGGATGGCGTTCGGCGAGGACGCGATCAAGGCGAAACCAAGGCTTTTGAATATTCCTTCGTTCTCCGGCTTAGTGAAAGCTTTGACCGATTCCCTGCCCTCCTCACGGGCGATGGCGATGAGGCGGGACACGAGGATATTCATAAGTCCCTCGCTGCGAGCGGATTCAGACACCGCGACGCACTTGATGACGTTGCCGTCCAGCCCGCCTCCCGCAAGGATTTCGTCTCCGTCCTCGTCGCGTGTCACCACCACATAACGGTCCAGCGGAGCCAGTCTCAGCCCGTTGGCGGCGAGGAAAGCCTCGACCCGTCTCCGGACAGAGTTCAACGACAGCGGAGCCTCGCTTATGTAGTGACGGTTATCGCACATAGGACTCAATCATTTCGTCAATCTTCGCGGTGAGCTCAGCCATAGTGTGGGTACGGTTTCGCATACAATAGCGAGCCTCGTTGTCACAGACAAGACATTTTCTCGGACTCAGGCCCACCGACTCCCTTGACATAGGAACTCCGTCAGCGTCAATCACATCCAAATCAAAAAGGCGGCCGAGCGGATGAGTGTCCTCGATCCGGCAGGTCTCCTTTTTGGCTTCCTCGTTGGAAAGCGGGGTGACGAGATAGGCCTCGTAGCCGGTCGGCAAGTCTCGCAGTCTGAATTTGAGCATCGAGTCTCCGAAAGCCGAGACCAGAGCCGTGACAGCAGCCTGGGCGACCACAAGCGATTGCAGATTACGCTTGACCTTACCCGGCATTATGACCGTGAGGCAGACCAAGGTATTTCCAGGGTAACCTTTCAAAAGTTCCTTCTGGAAAGAAGCCCGTTCCTCACGACTTGCCAGCAATTGGTCAAGCGTAATCTCCATAAAAAACAGTCTTAGTCCTCGATGTTCATTATGACATCCATCACGGAGCCGTCACGGTTCATCACGACTCCCACGACCTTCTCTCCGAACGGAAGCGGATCAGGGACTCCGATGGACTTCAGAGCCAGTTCCTTGAGGTCATGGATGTCCACGATCTTCAGTCCGGCCTCCCTCAGACGCCCGGCGATCTCAGGACGGCGCGGGTTTACCGCGATGCCATATTCAGTGACTACAACATCGACTGTCGAGCCAGGAGTGATGAGAGTCGTGACCTCGTCCACAACGCAAGGGATGCGTCCACGCATAAGTGGGCAGACGATGATCGAGAGGGCTGAATCGGCGGCTGTGTCAGGGTGTCCTCCGACGGCTCCTCTGATGACTCCGTCACTGCCGACAAGCACGTTGACATTGAAGTTCACATCCACCTCAAGGGCAGAGAGAATCACGATGTCGAGATAGTGCACGGCTGATCCCGGCTCATCCGCGCTGGCATATTCATTGGCGGAGACTCCCTTGTGGAAAGGATCGTTCTTGATTGATTCGGCTGCCACCCTGTCGAAAGACTGCACGTCGATCAGGCGCTCGATGAGGCCTTCCTCGTGCATCTTGACCATGTGGGCGGTGATGCCGCCAAGCGCGAAGCTGGAATGGATGCCGCGCTTGATCATTTCCTCACGAATATATTTGACAGCGGCCAGCGAGGCTCCGCCGGATCCGGTCTGGATCGAGAAGCCTTCCTTGAAATAGCCGCTGTTGACGATCACCTTCGCGGCGTTCATCGCAAGCAGGATGTCGCGAGGGTTCTTGGTGTCACGAATGGCTCCGGAAGAGATCTTGGAAGAGTCTCCGACCGAATCCACGAGTACAACGTAGTCCACATCATGCTCGGAGATGGAGTTCGGTGTGTTCGGATAGTCAACGAGATCGTCGGTGATTATCACGACCTTGTCAGCGTACTGCGCGTCCGGCTTGGCGTAGCCGAGGGAGCCACAGATTGACTTGGCGTGCTCGGAACGGGAGTAACCGCTGGCGTTTCCGGCAGGGTCGCTGGAAGACGCGCCCAGGAAGGCCACGTCGATGTGAAGGTCACCGTTGGCGATGGCGCTTCCACGTCCTCCGTGGCTGCGGAACACCACAGGCTCCTTCATCAGACCGTGTGAGATCTCCTTGGCAAGTTCTCCGCGAAGTCCGGATGTGGAAATCTTGGTAATCACTCCGTTCTTGATGTGGTCGATCAGCGGAGCGTGAACGTCAGAAAGGCTGGACGCGGCGAGGTGGAGGTTCTTGAATCCCATCTCGGCCAGTTTGCCCACAACCATGTTCACAACCTTGTCACCGCCTCTGAAATGGTGGTGGAAGGAGATTGTCATTCCGTCCTTGAGGCCGCTGAGCCTGATGGCATCCTCCAGTGTAACCACCTTGGACTGAACCTTCTGAAGATCCTTGCGGAATGTGGTGTTTTTCGGGGTCTCACCCGAGTACACCTTCTTGCCCATTGCGGCGGCAACCTTATCGACAAGCGCCGCCCTTTCCCTTATATTACTCATAAACTTCCTCCTTTGTTAATATGCCTGAAGCGATGGCGAGATCGATGGTGCGCTGAGCCCTGATGACAACAGGACGGTCAACCATCTTGCCGTTGACGGCGATGACACCCGAACCGCGTTTCTCAGCCTCCTTGATGGCGGCGAGAATCTTCTTAGCCTTCTCGATGGCCTTCTCGGTCGGGGCGAACACCTCGTTCACGATCTGGATCTGACGAGGGTTGATGATGGACTTGCCGTCGAATCCGAGGGTCTTGATGAGCTCGACCTCCTTGCGGAAAGTCTCCATGTCATCGAGATTTGAATATACCGTGTCGAGAGCGTCGATCCCGGCCGCCCTGGCAGCCACCACTATGGTCTCGCGGGCATAGAGGAGCTCGGCTCCGCCCGGGGTACGCTGGGTCTTGAGGTTGGCGCAATAGTCCTCGGCTCCGAGGGCGATGCCCATCATCCTCTTCGAGGCCTTGGCGATGGCGAAGGCGTTGCAGATGCCCTCGGCGCTTTCGATGGCGGCCATCATGCGGGTTCTGCCAAGGCATCCCAGTTCTTTCTCGACCTTCTCAATCTCCGCCTCCAGCTCGCGGACCTCGTCGGCGGTCTCGGTCTTCGGCATGCGGATCACCTGCACGCCTGCCTTCACGACAGCCTCAACGTCCTTGCGTCCGTAAGGTGTGCTGAGAGGATTGATGCGGACAACCATTTCGGTGTCGCCGTAGTCGATTGACTTCAGAGCGTTGTGGACGAGCAGACGCGCGGCGTCTTTCTCAGCCATGGTCACGGAGTCCTCCAGGTCGAGCATGATCGAGTCCGGCCCGTAGATGAAGGCATCCTGCATCATTCCGGGATTGTTGCCCGGAACGAACATCATTGTTCTTCTTAATCTTTCCATAATCGTAACTGATTATCGGAATAACCCGCGCACCTTCGGTCCCTGGCGCCGCGACTTATTCCTCAACCTAAACTAAGCCCAAACATCTTTTCCTGTGGCGCGCACGGCGGCGGCGGTCACCCTGGCGCGGATAGTGCAATCCCTGGCTCCCTTGTCAACCGCCTTGATGTCAGCGTCCTCCAGTCCGAATTCGGTAAGAGTTTCCTCAATGACCTGACGGATCTGTCTGCCGAACTGGGCGGCCACAGAACTGTCCAGGTCGATGTGCAGACCTTTCGTCTCGGCCGGGGCGATCTGGATCATGATGTCACCTGACTCCAGCGTTCCGGCTACAGCGTTCTTTACTTCCATAGCGAAATGTACGATAAAAAAGTCATTAGTGTCCCTGAACCCTCAGGGGCGTGTTAATAATTATGTGTCAATCTCAAACAAAATCAACCCTCGGCGACTACAATCTTTCACATTATTCGGAATATTCCGAAAAATATATAACCACCGCGACGGGTCGCATCTTGTTCCGCCAAAGGTATGACACTTTTTTCAGTTGACCAAATTTCCGCCGTACATTTTTCATTTTTCTGAAGCGTTGACCGGAGACTACAAGGGTGTAGATCATTCCGGCGCCTGGGAGAAGATGATCAACTACTGTGAGAAGGAGAACCGTGTAGGCTGCATTGACACCGAGCACATCAGTGTCTATCTTGATGACCCGATGACGACTCCGGCCGAGAAAGATGGTCACTTCGACAGGCTCAGTGACCGACGTGGTGAGTTCAAGGTCCGATGCCCGGCGGGGATCACAGCAGGACAACGAAAGAAGTGCCGAGAGTCAGCATATTCATATATTCATAAGAAGATTTGCTGTGGGACGGGAGAAGGTTGTAGTCCAGGAAAAGTCTCATTCCGTAAGAGGAATTGACCTTGAAGGACAAAGACATGCCGGTGCCGAAGGTGAAACCTCCGGCTGAGGGCACTGTCTTTCCGGCAAGGCTCAGTTTCGGATAGCGGACATAGCCGCCGAGCAGTTTTGCTCCGGCTGACCAGAAGGAAGACAATGGAAGGGAGAAGTAGCCTCCTCCAGAGAAAGAGACGGCATCAAAAGAGTTTTTCGCCTCATCGTCATCAGTGAATATCAACGTGTTGGTAGCCGTGAAGCGTCCCCCGATCCCGAAATGCCGCCAAGGAAACCAAGCCCCCTCAAGGCCGGCGGTGCTTCCGGTGGAAGTCCGGAACTCGTTGGTCTCGTCTATATCGTAATCACTCAACGGCAGATTCACGCCGAGGTAAAGACTTAGGAATGATGCGTTTGCCTCTCCTTCATCCTGAGTGTCAAGATAACTTACCGACAGTCCTTTATTCTTGAATATCAAGTCGGTGATCCAGTACCCGGCCTCCGTGGCGAGGATTCCGACCCCGGCTCCCGTCAGCACATCGCTGAGCCAATGCTTGTTGTTCGCGACACGCATAAGCCCGGTCGCGGCGGCCACGGAATAGGCCCCGACACCGATCCATGGACTCACACTGCCATATTCCTTGGTAAGCATTGTGGCGGTCATGAACGCCGTGGCGGTGTGTCCCGAAGGGAAGGATCTGTCATCTGAACCATCCGGTCTGGTGACGTTGGTGGTGTTCTTCAGCGTGCCGACGATGCCAGCCATCAGAACGGCGGAAATAGCGTCCGAGACCGCCATCCTCTCCCACGAGCTGCGGCTTTCCACCCCAAACGCTTTCAGTCCGACCATCACCGCGAGCGGGGAATATTGCAGGTAGTCATCTGCGCTCTTCTTGAAATCAGGAATATAATCGTTCCTCAATCCCCGGAACCGTCCGTCCAACTTCTTGGCCACCAGCCCTTCCGCGATCAGCGGAGCACTCACGACAGCCACCCTCCCCAACCGCATCTTTGGAAACTCGATGCCTGTGCGGATGTTTTGAGGCGACTGTGAATATGATTGTGCGGCTGTCGGTGACAGGTCGGACAGGTCGGAACTGTCTGACGAAGAGGTTGCGTGACGCCCTGTCTGCCACCAAGGGAGCAGATTTGACGGAGCTGAACCGTCTGACAGACTCTGCGAGCCAGCCGGCAGAGCCAAAATCAAGGCGAGAGGTACGGATATGATTCTTCCAAGCATTATCTGTAGTCAGGTTGGTGATTTCCAATCGGCAAAGATAATCCTGTTTTTGAAGAAAATCTGTTTTTATTCAACTTTCAATCGAAATGATTTCTCAAGATACGTCCTTCCTTGACCCAAATGGCGGGATGACCGTCCCGACCAGAAGAGCACCCCGCTGAAAAGACTCCGTAAATAATAACCATGCGGAATGTGGTAAATAACCTAAGATTCCGCAGCCTTATTTTCGATAACCGTGCGGAATGTGGCAAAAATTCCAAGATACCGCAGTTATCTCAAATAATATTCATATTTTTGCAAAATGGAAACGCTCCAAAAAGGCTCGCTTCATAGAGGAGACAAACACGCGCAAGGCCATGCACATCACAATGGTGACAACCTACGGTGTCAGGCACAATGAATATTTCAACGACATCCAATCCCAAGTCACACTGGATGGCTTATTTGCCGAAGTATTACTTCTATATTTTTCAGGGATATGTCAGACGCGACATTTGAAAAGACACTGACCCTCGGGGACGCCATCCGCCTTTCCGGACCGATGGCGTTCAACATCATGATCAAGCCCGCCGGGTCACTCTGCAATCTGGACTGTAAATATTGCTACTATCTCGACAAGGCTGAGATCTACGGCGGCAAGGAACCCCGCATGACCGAAGCGATGCTCGAAAAAGTGGTTCAGGAATATATCAGCGCGAACGGTGTGCCGGAAGTGACCTTCAACTGGCACGGTGGCGAGCCGTTGGTGCTGGGGCTGGATTTCTACCGCAAGGCTTTGGAATTTGAGAAGAAATATGCCTGTGAAAAGGTCATCCACAACACCATCCAGACCAACGGCACGCTCCTCAACCGGGAATGGGCGAGGTTCTTCCGCGAGAACAATTTCCTTGTGGGAATATCCCTGGACGGCCCCAAGGATATTCACGACAAGTACCGCAAGGACAAGGGTGGGTTCCCGACCTTCGACAGGGTGATGAGCGGTCTGAATATTCTTAAAGGTGAAGGAGTTGAGTTCAACACTATGTCCACGGTCAACCACGCCAGCGAAGGCAGAGGGCTGGAGACGTATCTGTTTCTGCGTGAGGTCGGCAGCGGATTTATGCAGTTTATGCCTGTGGTCGAGCACGTCAAGTACCCGTTGAACGGGGCCGGGAAGCCGGACAAGAAGAAGCGTCCGTTCATCGTGAACCCGAAAGCGGACGGAGCGATGATCGCCCCGTGGTCGGTGAGCGATGTGGGCTACGGTCGGTTCCTCTGCGACATATTCGATTATTGGGTCAGGAATGATGTCGGCCGCATATTCGTCACGAACTTTGACGCCACCCTGGCCACTTGGGTCGGGGAGATGCCTGGCACCTGCACATTCGCCCAGACCTGCGGCGGCAATTCCGTCATCGAGCACAACGGCGACCTCTACCCTTGCGACCATTTTGTCTATAAGGATTATCTCCTCGGCAACATCACCGAAAAGCCGATCGCCGAGATGATGCGCTCGGACAAGCAGACGGCCTTCGGCATCGACAAGCGGAACAAGCTCCCCACCAAATGCCTTAAATGTGAATGGCTTTTCGCCTGCAACGGAGAATGCCCCAAGCATCGGTTCAACACCTACGAGTCCCGCCAAGGCAGAGGCGGCTTAAGGATCGAGACCGGCCTGAACGCCCTCTGCGACGGTTACAAGATGTTCTTCAGCCACGTCGCCCCCTACATGGACTATATGAAAGACCTCCTGTCCCGCAAGATGTCCCCCGCCTACGTCATCCCCTGGGCCAGAACCAACTCTCGCCGTATCTAATCATTAGCCCGTGCGTGAAATCAAGCGAACCACTCACGAGTTCGCCAACAGCATCTTGTGAGCAGGATTGGGGCAATTTTGCACACGAACGGAGAGGAGAGATTATTCCATTTGCGTGGAGGACAAACATCTGACCTTCAATCAATTACAAGCTCCTACTCTCCAAAATCGAAGGGCAGCAATTCTCAACAAGTTGGAGGCCAACGAGTGATGCACCAACACCTGACTTCCAGCCCATTACAGATTCCCGCCCTCCCAAATTGACTGGCAGGATTCACGAATATGTTAACTAACAACTGATTTCGCTCCACGGCACTATTTTCAACGGATCGGTTCTCTGTATAAAAGCCAATAAATTAAAGCTCAATAGAATCGGATGATGGTCAAACGTAAGGGACGGAAATTTTCCGGAAATTGTCATTCCAATCCTGCACTTGAATATTTCTGCTGAATGACCTCAGTCAGCGATTCCGCACATTATCCGTCGAATAATTTGTTCCACGGATAGTTCACCGTAGTTTTGCCGCAGCATTTGTACAAATCAATGCGGGGTTGTATCGTTACTTGGAAACATTATATTATATTTGTATCGGAAAACAAAATGGGCATAGGTAAACTAAAAGTTGTGTTGACAGAAGAAGCGCAAGCCTTTTTGGACGCACAACCGTTCAAGGCTCAACAGAAGATATACTATAACATCTTCAAGGTTGAGGAAGGGGTGATGAAAGTTAACATATTCAAGAAACTTGAGAATACCGATATATGGGAATTCCGCACTCTTTATAATGGTATTAGTTATAGACTATTCTCCTTTTGGGACACGGAGTTGGACACGTTGGTTATCGTCACGCTCGGTATAGTCAAGAAAACTCAAAAGACACCATCAAAGGAGATTGCCAAGGCAGAAGAGGTAAGGAAAGAGTATTTTAAAAACAAGAGATAACAGCATTATGGAACAGATGAAACTGATCCCAGCGGATGATATGAAAGATAAGCTTTGGGGAAAGAGAGGCACCCCAGAGCGTGAGGCTATGGAAAATCAACTCAAAGAAGAAGTGAACGCCTACTTTGTTGGGGAGGCCATACGCAAGGCACGACTGGCACAAAAACTCACACAAGAAGAACTTGGTGAACTTATAGGTGTGCAGCGCGCCCAAATCTCCAAATTAGAAAAAGGGAAAAGCGTCATCACATTGCCTACAATGAGCCGTGTATTTAAAGCGTTGGGTATAGCGACAGCGACCCTGGATTTGGGCATTGCCGGAAAAATAGCGTTGTGGTAAAAGAAGAAGATTTCTCTATTTTCTCTGCAATTGAGTTTTCTCCGGTGATAGACCTCTTTGCCGGATAAACTCCGTTGGATCAGCAGTTTCTCCGGTAAAATGCCGTTTCGGTGGAAACACGTTTGTCGCTTGTTGTGTACCAACCAAGGTCAAGTCATAGTGTTCGAGTCAGGAGAGGAAAACTCTGGCTATTATCTCGGGTAAAAAAGAATGGTTTGCCCCACTGAAGTGGGCATCCTCTTATCCGACACCGAAACGATTGCTTCCTGCACAGGACTTTCTGTAGAGGAGGTCGAGGCTCTATATCCTATATGAGAAAGTCCCTCTGAACCAGGATAATCATCCATATCCAAAGGGATATTCATCAGATCAGAACCTGAACACTCCGGGGTCAACGTCCGAGTTCTCAAGACTCTTGGCGGAGTGGTTCTCCTTGCCGCGTTGGAAGAACCAGGAGATGGTGAAGCCGAACTCTCGGTTCTTGGTGCGGAGATTCGTCTGTGTGATGTGACGGACCGGAGCGATGGAGACTGTCTAGTTGGAGAACTTGTCATCATAGAGCGGGAGAGGTCGATGCGGAAGCGTTTGAACTCGGTGGCGGTGTAGCGGTACATAAGGACGAGGTTGAGGTAGTAGCCCAGGTCGCACTCGATGGTCTGGACGGATCCGTCATCTCCGAGGGTGCGCATCAGCACGGCCGGGTCGTCCCTCTTCTTGATGAAGTTGGTGACATTCAGGTAGTAAGGTTGGCAGATAGGAGGAAATACTTATTTGGTCAGACAATGCCGTGTTCGTTTTTGCAAAAATGATTTTATTACCAATTTCCATTTTTGCAAAAATGTTTTTATTTTTGTCATCTAAAATGATTGATATGGAACTTTCAGACATTCGCCCTCTCATTGAATTTTATCACAGCAAGTTATCACAAGTATCGCTCGATTTCAAACGTTACTTGTACAATAAGATTAATTGGAAGGCCAGAATCATCGGCATCAGAGGCGAGCGAGGGGTGGGAAAGACAACTATGCTTATCCAGCGCATAAAGGAGAAGTACACCAATCCTGATGACACAATCTACATCTCATTGGATCATCTTTGGTTCAAAACGCACTCTCTTCAGGAACTGATAGGATTTCTGTACAATCGTGGAATCAACGAATTCTACATCGACGAAGTGCATAAAAACGAAGACTGGAGCCGTATAATCAAAAACCTCTATGACCAATATGCTGACCTTAGAGTTATCTACACTGGTTCTTCGATGCTTGAACTGGACAATTCTATCGTGGATATGTCCAGACGGCAGACTCCATATATTCTTAAAGGAATGTCTTTCCGTGAATTTCTCGAATATGACGGCACTATTGACATCCCGGCATATGGTCTTGAAGATATTCTTTCCAACCACAGCGCGATAGCGTTGGACATTGTGTCACGCCTTAAAGTTCTACGAGAATTTGACAAATACCTTCATTATGGAGTATATCCTTTCTATAAGGAGGGAGGCGACGATTTTTTGACTATGTTGCAGAACGTGGTCAAACTTGTTGTGGAAAGCGACCTTCCAGCCGTGGAGAAAGTGTCCTACCCCACCATCGACAAATGCAAGAAACTGTTCATGATCATCGCCGAGAATGTTCCACTGCAACCCAACACGGAGAAACTGGCTTCGTCAATGAGCACAACCAGAAACACACTCCTCTCTCTTCTCTATAAACTTGATGAGGCAGAAATCCTAAACCTTCTCACAACGGAACTTAAGAATTACAAAAGACTGGTCAATCCTGAGAAAATCTATCTCGGGAACACCAATCTTATGTATGCGTTTTCGCCGAAGATCAACATCGGAACCATGCGCGAAACATTCTTCATCAACCAACTGTCAGCGGTGTGTTCCGTGCAGATGCCGGCAAAAGGAGATTTTCTTGTAAATGGCGACTATATGTTTGAGATAGGTGGCGACAATAAAAATTTTGAACAGATCGCGGACATCCCGACAAGTTACCTTGGCATTGACGGCATCGAGACCGGCTACGGCAACCGTATCCCTCTATGGATGTTCGGACTTTTGTACTAATTTGTGAACGTCTCGCGCGTGAGACCACGTGGAATTTATGTCAGAACTTGAACACACCCGAGTCAACATCCGAGTTCTCAAGGCTCTTGACGGAGTTGTTCTCCTTGCCGCGCTGGAAGAACCATGAGATGGTGAAGCCGAATTCGCGGTTCTTGGTGCGAAGGTTAGTCTGTGTCACGTGGCGGACCGGAGCGATGGAGACAGTCTCGTTGGAGTACTTGTCATCGTAGAACGGGAACAGGCACTGGGCTCCGAACTGCCAGTTCTTCCATCCATAGGTCAAGGACAGGTACGACACCTTCTCCAAGCCCTTGCGGTACAGTCCGTCCAGCATCTTCCCGCCGATAGTCTGACGGCAGTACAGCGACCAGTCGCTGAAAGAATCGTGTCATAAACCTTACGTTACAGAGCACGCATTGGCTGAAATTAAGATCCACTATCTATGTAATGATTTCATATCCAAGAGATAACTCGACATAATAAATTTGAATTTAACCCATAATTCACATAATGTACTAAATATCAAGATATTAACAAAAACCGTGTTAGAATATAATCTTACTTCATACTTAAAAACAACCTTAGAAAGCATCAGAAAGACAATTTTTTGGCATTCAAGAGTTAGGTAATATTTTATGAAAACAACATCAAACACATCTAACTTTGCAGCAAGTTAAAACGTTAAAAAATCATGCGCTTTTGGAGGATATCTTTTCACACATTATGTTTGGCAATTCTTCTATCACATTCATCCATCTGTGCCAAAAGTTTAGATGGTACTTTATGATTTTGTTTCAAGATATTATTTTTCTATCTTGGCAAGGATGAAGTACAAAGGAGAAAAGATAACCAATAATTTGTTTTAAATAATAACCGTATGAAAAAGAGTTTGTTAATCACCATTTTTGCAGCAGTCTCATTATTGCCGGTCCACGCGCAGCAGCCTGACAGCGTGATCACGGAGATCCTCTCGGCGTCGGTCATCACGGAGGGAAACATAACATATAAGGTTGACAGGACGACGCACTTTTTCTCGGCGGCGGAGGTGAAGGCGGCCAGGGACGGACGGGAACTTGTGGCGACGATTCCTAACCTGCTCATCGACAAGCAGAGCAACACGCTGGCGACTCTGGCCGGCAAGAAAATCCTCATCCTGATCAACGGCATCAAATCAACTGACACGGACTTGCAGCTGATCCCGGCCTCGAAAATCAAGAAGGTAGACTTCTACGATGTGCCTCCTGTGCGGTACATGGACATGGCGGACGTGGTGCTGAACGTGGTGACCTCACGGCTTGACACTGGCTGGAACGGGAGCGTCTATACGAGGGTCGGGCAGATGTACTCCCACGGCGATGTGGCTCTCAGCCGGGTGAGCGGGAACAACAAGCTGACAGTCAACCTCGGGGGTCATTTCAACCACAAGCGCAAGGTCTGGGATGAGGAGACCGGCGAGTTCTCCTACCGGCTCGGGGGTGATGAATATAAGTATGAATATTCCCAAAAGCAGCGGGAATGGGGAAACCAGTACAGCGGCGGCGTGGCGTGGCTGAACGGAAAGCCTGGTGACTATATGCTCCAGATTTCGGCTGACTATTCATTCTTTAATAACAAGATGAGTCGCGACAGATACATCGATTTTGCCCTTAATGGTCTGAAAGACACTCGTTCTGGGGTGGCGAGCAACGATGTCACCACCATGAAGCCAACGGTGGATGTTTATTTCGAGAAGACTCTCTCCGAGACGAGCACATTGATGGCTGATGTGACCGCGACATCATATTCAAATGACCAGAACGCTTTCACGTCCGAGACCGATGCTTTTGAGGATTTGCTGGATTTGAGAACCAGAAAGAACTCCGTCATCGGAGAGCTGGTATGGTCATACGCCAAGGAGAACCGGACGTTCAACGCCGGGTACAGGGGAGCGTTCGGTTTTCTGCGGAGCGACCTTTCGGGAAGCGGCGTGACGAACGTGCGGACCGGACGGCAGAGGCTTTACGGGGAATATTCCTCACGCCACGGCTCGTTCTCGTACCGTGTGAGCCTCGGGGCGGAGAACAACATGAAGGCCGGTGACGACGGCTTTTCGAGATTCGCCTTTTCTCCGACAGTGCTCTTGTCTTATAGGTTGAATAAGAGGAATATGCTGCGTCTGCGTCTTGACTCGGAGACCTCGATGCCTGACATACAACAGATGTCCGGCAACAAGATTCTGATCATGGAGAACTTCTACCGCAGGGGAAATGCGGAAGTGCACAACAGCACCGGCTACCAGTCGAGGCTTATATATTCCTATAACATTCCACGGAAGCTGATTGTCCAGACCGACGCGCACTACAACCGCACCGCAGGCTTCCTCTATGACGCGTTCGTGCAGGACGGTGATGCTTGGTATCTGGAGACGCGGAACGCCCACCGTTTCTCCGAGGCGGGTATGAATATGATTGTGACATATATCCCTTGGAAGTGGCTGCGCCTTGGAGTGGATGTCTCCGCTGACCGCCAGACAATCAAGGAGACCTCCTCCGGTGAGGCTTTCAGCGACTGGTTCTTCCCGGTCTATCTGAACGCATCCGCTGTCTGGGGCAACTGGTCACTGTCATGCCGTCAGACTTTCGGCGGGAAGATGCTGGACGGACTGTACCGCAAGGGCTTGGAGAAGGTGTCGTACCTGTCCTTGACCTATGGATGGAAGAACTGGCAGTTCGGAGCCCAGTGCCTGTTCCCGTTCTACGACGACAAGTACTCCAACGAGACGGTCTCCTTCGCTCCGGTCCGCCACGTGACACAGACGAACCTTCGCACCAAGAACCGCGAGTTCGGCTTCACCATCTCATGGTTCTTCCAGCGCGGCAAGGAGAACCACTCCGCCAAGAGCCTTGAGAACTCGGATGTTGACTCGGGTGTGTTCAGGTTCTAATGGGTCTGCATAGGCATCATCCTGTCTGTCGTCAGCGTGACGCGACAGATTGTGGGGCGGCCTGCCTTAAAATGATCGCTGAATTCTATGGCAAAAGACATGAATTACATAGTTAGTATTTTTATAAATAAAAATCAAAACAGTATGCACCTTTCCAGAATAATAGGCATTACACTTTTGCCATTGATGCTTACTTATTGTACTAACAAGGAAACGAAAGAGGCATTAGCTTCCGCAGAGTCTTTGATGTGGGTCAAGCCCGACAGTGCGTTGACAATAATGGAATCTATAGACACACTGAGAATAAATGGAAGAGCATCTAAAGCCCTATATTCATTGCTATATTCAATGGCTCTAGACAGAAATCATGTCGTTGTCACAGATTCTCGTATCATCACTCAGGCTGTCAAGTATTATGAACGTCATGGATCTCCGGATGACAGATTCAAATCATTATGTTACCTTGGTCGAATCCAAAATGCCGCTAACGAATATGATAAGGCAGTTGTAACATTTTCCAAAGCACTGGAACATGCCGATAAAGTAAAAAACAGAAAATTTGTGGGGTTTGTCTATTCAGACATCGCTCTATCCTATACTAATACCTATAATTATTCAGAATGCAATGACTGCTATGATAAGGCAATTGTTTGTTTCAAAGAATCCGGTGATGATGACTTCGTGCGGATGATGGAAGTCAATAAGGCAAAAAACTATGTCAGCATGATGGACTATCATGCCGCTGATTCTCTTTTTCGGAAAATAATCAATGATGAGTCATTCCCCCTATATTATAGAGCTTATAGCATGGCAGCATACGGTCTTTTGCTATCTTTTGGTCAGTTGGCAGATGAAAAGAAAGCTTTAGGGTTGTTTGAGGAAGCGATAAGGTTGTCTGGGGATCATGACATCCTTAGTCTAAATCAAGAATGTGCCTACGCATACTTGCTAGATATGGTTGGCAGAAAGAACGACTCGAAAAGAATTATATCAGAGCTTCAGAAAAAAGGGCAAGGAGAAAGTACTGAATTTAATTACTGCATGGGACGCATCTACAGATTGAACGGAGAAAATGGACTGGCTTTCGACTATCTTGTCAAATCCACACAAGACTTTGATGCGAAGGTTCTTAAAATGCAGATTCAATCATCTTCCGTAGCACAGAAGAATTATTATCTTGAACGAAGTCATGAAAGGGAAAAGGAGTTGATTATTCATCATTTCTGGACAATTTGCTATGTGACGGTTTCTATAATCTTGATTCTAAGTGTGGGAATATTATTCTACAAAAAAGCCCGCAAGGTAGAAGAGGAACGCAGACGAATCCTCATATTGAAAGAGACGACTGATATTAGATTGGATGAGGCAGACAAATCCATTGCACAAATCAAGACTGACTATGATATCATCAAAAAAAATTATCTGGAACTATACCTGTCTCAAGGCTCTTGGTTGGAGAAATTGGCGGACATCCTCTATTCGGCTCAAGATAAAAATTTGAAGCCATATGGATTAAGAGCGGCTGTTTACGACAAAATCTCAGACATGATTGGTGGAATCAATGTGGATGATGCGGGACAAAAGCGTTTTGAAGCGGAATTGAACAAACTCTATGGTGGCATTATGACACAGTTCCGTCGCGAGTTCCACGATCTGCTGGATGAGACCGACATCCGTTTTTTCAGTTGTGTTGTCGCCCGTTTCGAAGCCTCTATTATACTGCGGATTTTTAATCTACCAAGTAAAAGTGCAGTTTACATGAAGAAAAACCGCCTTAAAGAAAAAATCCGCAAATCAAAAGCTACAGATAAGGATAAATTCCTTTTGTTCTGAAAGATGCATTCCACGGCAATAACCATTATCCAATGGAAGTTAACCAATAAGTGATCACCCGACCTCCTCGATCGACTTGATGCCGTCGCGGGAGAGGTCGATGCGGAAGCGCTTGAACTCGGCGGTGTTGTCGTACTGGTACTGGAGGACGAGGTTTAGGTAATAGTCACGGTCACAATCAACGGTCTGGATGGATCCATTGTCGTCGAGGGTGCGCATCAGGACGCTCGGGTCGTCCATCTTCTTGATGAAATTGGTGACATTCAGGCGGATGATGTCATTGATGCCGCTGAAAGAATATTCAGAATTAGCCTGAAGCTTGTCCCTGTCGATGTGGACGGACTTGCGGTAGAGGATGATCTTCTCGGCGGTGACGTTGCCGCTCTCGACCTCGGTGAGGTGCGAGCTGTTGCGAAGGGTCATCACATCGGCGGGAACCTTTTCCGGCTCGATGAAGTCCACGCCCTCCTTCAGCCAGCCGAGCTCGGTGTCCTTGTGGATGATCTTCGCCTTGTTGTCGAAGTACTTGCTGCCGACACGGTGAGCGAAATAGTAACGCATCAGCTCCTTGATGCGGTCTTTCAGCATATAACTGATAATGAGAGCGATAAATAGCGGAAGGGTCAGCGAGCCGAACTTCTTCTGGAAGGCGAAGCTCACCACGGTGGCGAACAACATCGCCAGACCGGCGGCGATGCTGAAATAAAGCTGCTCCACGATCACCCCGTCCCGCCGCTTAGGAGCGCGGAGGTAAAGGTCGCTCTCGATGTACTTTTTCAGGATGCTGAAGCGATGAATGAATATGCGGTTGTGCAGCCGGTCATCTTTCCGGATCTCCGGGTAGCCGAGCTGCCTCATATGCTTCCCGATCCTGCGGTAAAGCGCCGTCGCCTTGCCGGCCAACTCATCCAACTTCCTGCCTCTCAGCCACTCGATGAGTTCAAGAATATGCTTGCAGGTGATGTCGCAAATGAATTCGTCCCCGGAAAGGTACATCCTCATCACGCCCTCTGGAACGGTCGGAGCGTTGATGATGGTGCGCAGTCCGACATATTCATCACAGATTTTTCCGGCGTTGCGGATGAAGCCGTCGCAGAGAATTTCCGTGTCCGAGCCGATGCGGTTCTGCTTGATGTGCGCCAATTCATCGCGCAGGGCGCTTTTGACGATGGCCGCGAACATCTTGATCTGATATTCATATTCAGAGATCAGGGTCCGGGTCGGGTTGGACGCCATCTGGATGAACGCCTCGCGGATGTTGCGAAGAGGCAACGCCGGGCCTTCCACTATCTCGCGGAGCAGGAAAACAGGGGTGATGAGGCGGATGTTCGACTTGACATCCTGGTAGAACATATCCTTTGGATAGGTGGCCCTGTTGATGTCGAGACTGCCGGGCACGAAGAACCACATCGCCAGAGAGAAGTCGTTCATCCGCAGTTTCTTGCGGGTGACGAAGCCGACTTTCAGCTCTATCGAGTAGCGGTCGTGGATTCTGGTGTCGATCTCGATCATAACAAAAAAACGCCTCATTCTTCACCGTCCGCCATAACGATGCGGCTTCCAAAAAAGCCTAGGCATACATTTGCGAATATAACAAATTATCCCACAAAGAACAAACCCGGGGTGATGCCGAGCCATTTGAGGACGGTCTCGCCCCAAAGGAGGATTATCAGCCAGGAGATGGTCATCATAGTGATGCCGAACTTGAAGGCATCCGTCATACTGTACTGGTTGGTGTTGTACAGAAGGGCGGCTGGCTTGCTGTTGAACGGCAGCACATAAACGTGCTCGATCAGCATCGAGACAGGAAGCGCGAGGCTGATGACCGGATAGCCGAACCGTTCGGCGATGCCCATCGAGATCGGCACGAAGATCATCGTCCTGATGGTCTTGGATTGGAAAACCAGACCTGAGTACATCATCAGGAACGTCAGGATGACGTACAGCACCCAAAACGGAGTGTTGTCGGTGATGCCCATTGAGTCGAAGGCCGCGTTCACCATCGTGCCGGGCAGACCGGTGATGTTCAGGCCGGCTCCCAAGGTGTAGGCTCCTGCGGAGAACAGCATCAGATGCCACGGGATGTCAACGTCGTTCCATTTCACGACCCCGATTCCCGGCATCAGGGCGATCACGGCACCGATGAAGGCCACGGTCGTGGCGTCGATCCCGTGCAGGCTGTCCGTACACCAAAGGATGAGGACACCCATGAATATTCCCACGGCCTTCCATTCCTCGACGGTCATCCTGCCCATCGCGTCCAGTTCGGTTTTCAGACGCTCCAGACCTCCGTCAATCTGCGGCTTCTGCTCGTCCTTCTTCATCGGGAAGAACACGTGCATCCCCATCAGAAGACCGATGATCAGAATCAGGAAACTCATCGGGCCGCAGGACACCAGCCAGTCCGAGTAACCGAACTGGCTCGCCCCGGCGGCGCCGAAGATCAAGGAGATGGCCAACAGGTGGGCGCCGCTTCCGGTGTAGAAGGCATTCGCTCCGATGTTCACTTGGAACAGATTCTGGATCACGAGGTTGCGCCCGAAATTGTTGCGGTGACCGTCAGACGCTCCGTAGATGGCGCAGACAACCATAAAGATCGGAAGCATTATCGTGGCCTTGACGGTCGTGGCGGAGATGAACATCGATAGCACGATGTTGATTATGAGGAAACTCCACAGGACTCCCTTAGCGGTCTTGCCGAACTTGATCACGAACCACATCGCAAGGCGTTTGGCGAACTTGGTCTTGACAAGCATCGAGGCGAGCACGAAGGAAAGGATATTCAGCCACATCACCGGATGTCCCAGCTGGGCGAAGGCCTCCTTCTGGGTCGTGACACCGCAGAGGACGATGAGCAGGATGATGATCAGCGAGGTGAGATAGTTCGGTATCGCCTCGGTCATCCAAAGGATAAGGCCTGCCGTGAATATGGCCAACATCGCATAGTTGGACCTTATGAACGCGGGCAGGCCTATCTCGTTCAGCCGTGCCAGGGCCTTTCCCGACACGGATTCAGCGGTGAGGCTGTCGATGAAGCCGAAATGTCCGAACCAGTAGATAAGGACAAAGGCAAGTATGGCGAGCGGGCCGCCGAGACGCGCCATCCAGATCTCGAAGCCGCTTTTCTGCATCTTCGGAAGCTTTTCGAGGCGGTAGTTGTTCATATCCAGAGGGTCTGACATATTCGTGAATA
>UMCV01046002.1_pt1 | contig 25902 bp, 20 predicted proteins | sample 1964311 | NCBI WGS metagenome assembly UMCV01 (sample SAMEA4835976, study PRJEB28245) | human gut metagenome | biome: gut microbiome; material: fecal sample | place: Denmark | collected 2008 | reverse complement strand
TGGCAATAGCCGGACACGAAGTCGAAGTCTTTGAAGCTTTGCATTTGCCGGGCGGCGTATTGATGTACGGCATACCGCAATTTAGACTTCCAAAAGAAATAGTCGCCCACGAAGTAGAGCAATTGAAAAAGCTGGGCGTAAAAATACATTTAAATTATCTGATAGGCAAATTGGAAAGTGTCGACCAATTAATGAGGGAAGGGTTCGACGCTGTGTTTATAGGTTCAGGCGCCGGCTTGCCTATGTTCCTTGGAATTCCCGGTGAAAATAGCGTGGGAGTGTTTTCTGCCAACGAGTTCTTGACCCGCTTTAATTTGATGAAGGCTTACGACTTCCCGAACCATGCAACTACTCCCATACATGCAAAGCATATAATCACTGTAGGGGGCGGAAATGTCGCAATGGATTCCTCGCGGACGGCACTGCGCATAGGGGCGAAATCTACGCTCGTTTACCGCCGCGCGCGCGAACAGATGCCTGCCCGAAAAGAGGAAGTGCATCATGCCGAGCAGGAAGGTGTAAATTTGCAGCTATTAACGAATCCCAAACGCGTGATAGCCGACGAGAACGGGAAGGTGGTTGCGTTGGAATGCGTTAAAATGGAGTTGGGTGAACCCGATGAATCGGGTCGCCGCAGCGTGACTGAAATTCCCGGAAGCGAATTTCAAATACCTTGCGACGCAATTGTGGTGTCAATTGGCAACCGTCCAAACCCGCTCATACCCATGACATGCAAGTCTCTTTCAACCACGCGCAAAGGCACGTTGGAAGTTGATCCCGAAACTTTGCAGACTTCAATGGCGGGTGTTTTTGCCGGAGGCGATGTCGTAAGCGGAGCGGCCACGGTAATAAGCGCGATGGGGCAGGCTAAAAAAGCGGCGGCTAATATCAATAAGTATTTGAGAGGCGAACCCTTGAAAGATGAAGCCGCGCTTTCTGCTCTCTAATGACGACGGCATTACGTCGCCGTTTTTGCCGATTTTCTCAAAAGCGCTTTCGCAAGTTGCCGATGTGGAGATCGTTGTTCCTGCCAGCGAGCAAAGTTGGATTGGAAGGGCTTATAGCCGCCATTCCGAACTGGCCGTAAAGGAAATAGACAATTTTGGAGTTCCTTGCAGGACAGTTTCAGGAACGCCTTCGGATTGCGTGAACATAGCTCTTGCCCACTTGTGCAAGACGCCTCCAGATGCCGTTGTTTCCGGGCTTAACATAGGGCAAAATACCGCATATCCTCTTCTTTGGAGTAGCGGTACTTTTGCAGCCGCTGCGGAAGGGGCGGGCTGGGGTTTCCCGGCGTTTGCATTTTCAATGCGTTTAGAAAAACGTTTTTACGAGCAGTGCCGCTTGCGCCATGTGATAGATTCTTGCGAGCTTCAAAAGAATGTGGAGGAGGCGTCGGAACATGCTGCGGAATTTGTCATTGAAATGTTGGCAAAGCGGGATAATCTGGACGGAAAGGTCGTAAACGTAAACTATCCGGTTAGATATAGCAGATCTGCGGCTTTTGAAAAATCTATCCCGGCAAACGCAAAGATGGCGTCGCTTTATGTAAAAAATGAGCGCGGCGGATACGACTTTGCATATGCCATAGGCGAGACTTCTTCGCCGACGGGCGATGTCACTGATATTGAGTGCCTTGATAAAGGGAAAGCGACATATAGTCTAATTCCCATAAGATTTGCCTAAGAAGAATGCCGGCGATTTGTCTTCTTTAGAAAAGCAAAAACCTTCCACAATGCGGGAAGGTTTTTTCATTTTTTTATGCGTTGAGCCGCAAAAAGAAAAATCAATTTCTTTTCCTTAGGGCGGCAATCGCCAATGCAATTGTTCCAAAAAAAGCGGCAAATGTTGCGGGTTCGGGGACGGCTGTGTACATTACATAAAGGCCGTCGTCGCGGGAGTCAAACACAGCATTTAAATCTCCATATTTATTGGCATGGTAGTCAGAGTCTGCAATTTCTGAAATGGTTGCCCATTCAACGATTTTAACAAAATTGTCCACTAGCAAGTCGAGATTTCCGGAAAGTATGAAATTTACCCCGTCGGAAAATCCTTTGTCGATAATCGTACCGTCGAGCTTTATCATGTCGGAGGTTGAGGTATTTACATTGAGCAATATGTCTCCGCTTGTGTAATTTAAGTTATTCATCCAAAAGACTCCTTGTGTGGAGGCGGATCCGGCAAGAATACCGAATTGTCCGCCCAACATATCCAAATCTCCATGGTTTACGTTGCTGCCTGACTCAGTAGCTCTGCCGGTAATTAAAAGAGTTCCGCTGCGCACTTCGATTCCGCCTGTCCATGCTATTTTAGAGCCTGAAAAAGTTTGCGTCGCGGTTCCTTCCATAATGATTTTTGAGGATGCATATTGAGATTCCGAAAGCCAACCGAAAAAATTCTGGTCTTCAGAATTGCGCAAATGAAGAATCGGCTTTGATGCCACGGCTTCGCTTCCGATGGAAGTTGTGATTGCTCCTTCGCCGGAAACTCCGTTGCAACTTATTACGGTTGTAGTTCCCGCCGGGGCTTTATCGGAGCGGTTTATTAAATATAAAGCAGGGTTTTTCCCCGCCATTTCACCTGTACCTCTATGCATATTTATCACGCCGCCAATGTAAACAGCTGGATCGGAAGTGTCGTAAGTCGTAGTGGTTGTGCCCACATTTAATTTCAACTGGCAGGCGTTGTACAAATCAATATTGCCGTTAATTGTAAGAGTTTTTGGTCCGCCCCAACCGTATATAGAGGAGTCCCTATCGGCGCCTATTAAAAGAATGTTTGTGCCCGGTCCGACATAATCGGCAGTTCCAACCTGCAAATTTCCGCCTATCTTCAAGATTGGCGCGGAAGATGGATTATTTGACGTGTAGCAAAAAAGAGTTTCCGAGTAATTTTCTTTTATGAAATCGCCGGTAATTTCAAATATGGAGTTTGCATCTTGCCGAACTTGGAAAGATCCGTAATTGCTGTCTATTTTCAGGTTATTTATTTTTATGTGTAAATCACTACCAAGAAAAGCTCCGGCGTATCCAGTGAGATAATTTTTATCGAAGATAATATCGGAAGTTTCATTCGGGACTGTTCCAGACGACCAAGAGCCTGCTGAATTCCATGCCGAAGTGTGCCCGTCTGACCATGTTCCACCTCCAACCCAATAAACTGTTTCCGCTTTTACCGAAAAAGCGCTTAGAGAAAGGATAATAATAGAAAAATTTTTTAAAACAGACGAATTTTCATAATAATAAAACCTATTTGCAAAGATCAAAAAAAAGTCAAGTTTTTTTAATGATTAGTCTTTTATGAATCTGAATTTTCTATAAAAAACCCTTCGGAAAATTATAATAAATTCTACAAAAAAATATTTTACACTAGATTTAGAAAAAGAAAATGCCGTTTACGGTTAATAACACAAATTTTGCAAAGATAAAATTTTGGTATTTACAAACAGAAATATTGTACTTTGTTGTCACAGAGAGGGTTTAAAAAGGCTTTATAGTATTTCGCGCGAAAAAATTTCCATAAGATTATTTATTCTAAAATGTTCGCGTATGTCGTCTTTGTAAGTCTCATCTTTATAAATTGAATTCGGGCGAGTTATTCTTATTGTTGTAATTGGAATTTTTGCAGACATTGCAAAATCTTTTTTGGGATTGTCGCCTATGTACATTATTTCGGAAAGCTGGACTTTAAAGTAATCTGCCATGGCGATAAAAGCCTTTTCAGAAGGCTTTTTATAATCGTCTCCATATTCTGACGTTATTATTATTTTTTGAAAATCATAAATTGCGTTTACCGCAGACAATTTGTTTGATTGAGTCTTGAAATCTCCGTCGGTTATTATTCCCAGTTTTATATTGCGCCGACAGCATTCTTTTATAAAGTCTTTTACGTCTGGTTCGTATTTTATATTTGGACGATGGTATCTATATTCTGCTATTAGCCTTTTCAGAATATCCGGATTTTCTCTTCCAAAGAGTTTTTTTACGGATCTATCAAATACGTTTTTATAAGATTGCAAAGATTCGATTAAAAAAGTTTTCTCTGCGATTTTTTCGTCTATTCCGTATTCGGATACAATTTTTGCGCATGCGCTGTATCCGCTTCTAATAAATTGCAATTCCGAGACAAGCGTATCATCAAAATCACATATAATAACAGATATCATTTTATATTATTACAGAGTCGTCAAAACGCGAGAACGTTAGGTTTTCCTTCCAGGTCTCATAATATTCTAATTTTTGTCCGAGCTTTAATTTTATAAGATTTTCTATTGAATTGGCACCCGCGTCAATCGACATTGGCGCACCGCCTCCGAAACGCGGATTTATTTCTATGAAATAAATTTTATTTTTGTTTTTTATGCACTGCAGTGTTATATGCCCAAAAGGTTTCAATTTATTGGCTACTTTTATCGAAGCGTTTATTATGTTTCTGTCTTTTTCTGTGCGCCCTTTCAAGATTTCTCCTGAACGGACAGCAAGTCTGCGTCTTGGGACAACGGTAATAGGCTTGGAATCGGCATCGCAAAACATATCAACAGTAAATTCGTCGCCGTCTATCATTTCTTGGATTAGCGGATTTTTAACATAATCCTTAAAAAAATCGAATTCCTTTGCGTTGCCAGCTTTAAATGTATTTATGCTGGAAGAACCGTCTAGTGGTTTTATAAAAACCGGGTATTTTACTTCGGCGGAAGACGCGTTGAATGGTATTTCTTTAGGTGCTCCAATTCCGTTATCCTCAAAGAATTTTTGTGAAAGTTTTTTGTTGCGGCAAATTTTTATGACATGCAAATTTGATATATTCACGAGCACTCCGGCATCCTTAAACCGATGCAAGTTTTCTGCAATAGGAATTAGTTCTGTGTCAATTGTCGGAATTAATATATCTATTTTATTGCTTCGACATTTTTCCAACAGCGATTCAATAAAATTGGGGGACGATATTCTGGGAATTAATTCAAATGTATCGCAGAATTTCGAGGTAGGAACGTCTTTAGAAGCGTCTGCCGCTACTATGTTCCCGTTTTCACCCATGTTAATAAGAGTCGATTTTGCACGTTTTAACAATTCGACTCTTCTTCCGGAAGACGTAAAAAGAATATTCATTCTCAGACTGATTAACGGAATATAAATATATTTACAGTCTGAATAATAATATTTAAAAGTCAATTATTTCCTTTTGCGGCAGCATGCGAGCCCCAAAGCCAACGCGCCAAAAATTGCGGCGATTTCTGCAGGTTCTGGAATTTCGGGTGTTGCGTTAATCCACCATCCTTCGTTTGTGGTGTCTGCTATTAGATAGGCATTGGACCTAAAGTCGTCTTCATCAAAGATAAATATGTTAGTTGCCCACATATTCCCCGCGCCGTCGTCTTCTAAATTAATATTTTCAATGCTTTTTATTTTCAAAGTAAAATCGGTCAAATTTGATATGTTTATAGTATAAGCTCCCGAACCGGAATATAGTTCAATTTTCCCGATAGTGGAATTGTATCCATTGGTGGATAAGTTTAGTACGGATCCATCGTAAAATACTAGGCTTCCAAAATCATTGTTTGCGCCAAGATTTATTGTTGCGGTAGATGTGGCAAATGTATCCACGTAAGATTCGCCAACTTTGGGAGTGGAATAATCGACAATATAAAAAGTAGAATCTCCCTGTCCGCTGGCAGATCCGGTTTTTATGGCGTTTGACGAGTTAAGATTCATAACGACATTATTATTCAAAAAAGCTGTTCCCGCAATATTGATAGCATTTTTTGCGGCATTGGATGTCACATTGCCGTTGAATAGAACTTTTGCTTTTGAATCGGTGGAAGTTGTAGTGAACGAAGCGGTTTCTCCAAACACCGTTGTTCCCGAAATTTTAGCTGCCATTCTTTCTATTTGGTAGTTTCGGAAAGAGTTAACAACCATTGTTCCGTTTAACGTAGCATTGCTGAGAGTTGCGCCTCCATTGATGTTGTAAGTTGCACCGGCTGCCATTTCCATGCTACTTCCGCCAATCAAAAATCCCGAAGTTACATTTGCGCCGGAATTTAAAATTACTTTCCAATTGCCGTAATTTGCCTGACAGTGTGCAAAATTAGCAGTTTTATTTATAGTGAGAGAAGATAATCCTCCTTGTGTATTTCCAAGAAGATAAAAGGGTCCTGTTGTGCAGGTGACGTTTACATCCCATACAATTTGTCCCATTTGGAATCGGGTTTCGTTTGTTCTCGATAAAACCAATTCTCCGTCGCCGGTAATAGTAAGTTTGCTTAATGGGTCGCTTGCGGAAATGTAATAATACGGACCGCCTTTGGAATTTTCTTTTGCATCGTAGCCAAATAGGGTTAAAGACGCTCCAGAATCAATAGCAATTGTTGTATCGGCCGCCGAACCTAATTGAATGCGGTCTGCGTATTGGTTGGAATCAACTTCTAAAGTTATTCCAGAGGACGCAAAAGAAAGATCTGTATAAGGATTGGAAGACGAGGTTGTTGGGGCGGAAGCCTCGCTCCAAGTTGAATTTTCACTCCATTTCCCGCTGGAAACAACGTCTGCGTTTGCACACATTGCAGCAAAGAATATCAATGGAAGAGGCTTTAAAAAAAACAGTTTTTTCATAGTTTAAATTAAAAAAAAAGAGATTCCAAATACTTCTACAATAATTTCTTAAGCGGCGGGTAATAAAAGTCAAGATATTTATTGCTATTTTGCAAATAAAAGCGTAACCCAATATCTGGTTTACGCTTAAAATATTCGATTTAATAGCGGTTTTTATTTGCGCTTGCGGCAAATTGCCAATACTAAAGCCAACGCTCCGAAAATTGCGGCAATTTCGGAAGGTTCCGGCACGAGCAAGTCGGCAACGAGAAAATCGTTTTCGATGCGGAAGTTGCCCCATTTCTGCTCTCCGTCGACAGTGTCTGAAGACGAAATTTTTGAGAAGTCGATTGTTCCGGCATTTGTGACTTTTATTTTATTGTTATCGAAGTTTTCCAATACGAGAGACGCCAAGTTTTCTTCTTTCAGTCCCGATATGTCCGAGACTTCAAAGAGGACTCCGTCGGCAATAAACAGCGTCAGCGTTGCAGCTTGTGCGGCGTCTGTAATGGTTGAAAATCCCAGCCTGCTAAACGTATTGTCGGCATTTACTTCTATGCGTACATTTCCGCGGGAGACGTTCAAGAAATAAGAGCTTTGCGAACCTCCTTCGGTGGTTCTAAAAGCGTTTGATGCATTTAGTGTAAGGATTGCTTTAGGGCCGATGTCGCTCCATACGCTTTGGTATCCGTCTAGGTTCATACCCCCCGAATTATGGATGATTAGGGCGCCTTCGTTTACCGTCATGTGGCCGCTTGCTATTTTTGAGTCGTTGCTAAATCCGTTTGTCACAACTTTGCCGCTTACATTCCAGTCTCCGCCAAAAATTGTCCACTGGCTGGACCCGCTCCTGTTTGTCACATTGTAGACGCCGTTTTGTCCAACATTTATATTAAGCATTCCGCCTTCGGAAAGAGTTGTGTTTAAAGTTCCGTTTACGTAAATTGTCTGTTTTGTGTTGTAAATGAGTGTTGTAGGCGTAAATGAGGCGCCTTCGGCAACGGTAAATGTGGAATTTGCGGCATTTGCTTTTATGTTTATCGAACCTGCGGTAATTGCGGATTCCGAGCCGATTGTAAGGTTGCCGCCCGAAAAATTAAATGCGTTGCTTCCGACGTTTAAATTGCCGTTTATCGTTAAGCTTCCGGTTGACATCGTGTAGTCGGAATTCTTTAATATATTCATTTGTCCGTCTAATACGATGTTTGTTTTTGAGCCGACTATCGAAATATTATTTGCGGTCATTGTTGCCGAAGACGCCAAAGTCATCGTCATTCCGCCAGTGGAGCCGTCTAAATATATGTCCTTATAAGTATCGCCATCTTTTGCTTCAACTGAGCCGCCTATGTTGTAATAAACGCCGCCGCCGTCGACAACTCCGTCTAGTGCGCCATAGAAATACACGTCTCTATCCGCCAAGACCTCCACATTTTGCCCAATGCTGATTGTTCTTGAAAGTACGTTGCCTTTGCCGGAAAAGCGAAAATTTACCGAGCCGTTTTCGTTTAGGGAGTTTGTAAGTTTTAATTGCGAGCCTTCTATTCCGTCAAAACCCAACAGAGCCGCATTTCCCGTAATATTGTCGCCGCTTGAGAAGCTAAGAAGGATTGAGCTTGAGTCCGAGGATGCTCCGTCGATTGTAAGAGTTGTTGGGGTTGTTCCGTCCAAGTCGTTTAATTGGTAGACTGTGGAGCCCGCCGTGTAATTTGTATTTATTCTTAATATAGTTGCGTCAATATCCACATATAGTTTAAAAGGGTTTGACGGTGTGGCACTATTATAAAAGGCGTAAATTGTATCTCCGGCTGTTGGAGGGGTTGTGGCAATTTGGCTTGTTTCATTTATATACCAAGAATTTGGATCGCTCCACAGAGGGGTTCCTGTGGTTATATTTCGGTATGTGGTTGCGTGCGCTGAAAGCGGTATAAAAATTGCAAAGGGGATGATGGCAAATAGGTTTTTCATCGGACACGTCGTAATTTGTAATTTACAAACTAAAGATATACGGTTATAAGTCAAATATTTTTTAGTTAATCTCTTAGGAGACGAAGTTGTTATATGTTATGGTAGAATTGCGCGTTTTGTCCCATGGGAAGATAAGCGCTTTGATTTTATTTGCTGCGCAAATGATGGATGTGCGGCGGATAAAGCTATTGGTAAAAAATTAATTCGTTTTTACTTTGACGGCAACGGGAAGTTCCGAGTTCGCAAGGGGGTCGGGAAGCTCGACTTCAATTGCATTTCCAGGATTTTCGAGCTTTTCCCATTTTAAAGGTGTTTTTGTTGCGACAGCCGATATTTGGAAACTGCCTGCCGCAGGCATTTCAAGCCGCACTTTTCGGGCTGGGTTTGATATTATAGCGTAATAGGCGCGCGCATCTTTGGATTGGGTGTAAGATACGCCTTCTTTGGTAAAGGGCGAGAGTGGGCGTGTGGCGTAAATGGCTTCTCCGTTCAACTTAAGCCAAGACCCGATTTCTGTAAGGCGTTTCATTTGTATTTCCGGAACAGAGCCTTGACCGTCGAGATTTATCAATAGCAGCAAATTTCCTCCGCGCGCGACAATATCGGCGAACATAGATACAAATTCTTTTGCCGAAATGACATTCGACTCATCGTCCTGCCAGTTATTGCCGTATGATTGGCTTATTCCGCGGCAGGCTTCCCACGGGTGGTAATTTTCTATGTCAATGCATTCGGATGTATCGCCGTATTCGTCCGTATAAAAGTCTCCGCGGACGGTCCGCAGCCATTGCCGAGGGCGGGCGGCAGTAAATTTTCCCTCAATTTCTTCGGGTTCGCCAAGCCCGTATCTGTCGTTTACGGCAACCGGTTTTTTACTGACATTGTAGAAATATGCGGCGATATCGTAGCCGCCTAGCGCGGACGCTTTGTCCGCCCAGTCGGCGTCAAACCATAGTATGTCGGGGGAGTATTTTTCAATAAACTCGGCGGCTTGCGGTATTATATATTCGTTCACGAAATCTTTGACGGCAATTTTCCCGGAAGCTTTGTATTCCATATCTTTTGAAAAAGGGATTTCTTTGTTCCACGAGAAATTCGCGAGCTGTCCGCCGTCTTTCAACAGGGGATATTCCCATTCGCTAAGGCTGAAGTAGAATCCGAATTTCATTCCCCGCTTTCTGCATGCCTCAGCCAATGGCGACATTACATCGCGTTTGGGGCCCATATCCATAACATCCCTGTGCGTGTAGGAGGATGGCCATAGGCAAAATCCGGAATGGTGCTTTGAAAACGGAACTACATATTTTGCCCCGCACGTTTTAAATAGTTCCGCGAGAGTTTCCGGCTCAAAATCCCGCGCCTTAAAAAGCGGAATAAAGTGGTCTCTCTGAAAGTCTTCCCCCCAATTTTTTATGTGGTAGTTTCTATAGCCCCAGAATGGGGATTTATTGTCGAAATTGCTATACATTCTAAGTTCATACCAGTCCGGATACATTGCTCCGTCTTTTTTGGGAGGGCACCACGACGCAAGCGACCACAGGCCCCAGTCTATAAAAATTCCGAATTTAGCGTCTTTAAACCATTCTGGGCATTCGTGTTCGTCCAGCGATTTTCCGGTTGGCTTCCATTTCCCGGCCGCGTTAACCGCGCGGACGCGGGCGGTGTGTTCCCGCGCGGTTTTAATCATATCAGCCGAGAACAGGTCGCTCATTTGTTTTAGAGAGTATTTATATAAATGCGGCTTAAAACCTGCCGGCCTGCGGTATTTTTCCGGAGCCAAAGGGTAATCCGGCGGAGTTTGGGCGGCTTTTTTCAATGTGTCGGATTCTCCCGGTGCGTTTGTCACGGCTCCCGTTTGCGCCGATAGCAAAAAAGGAGAAATAAAAATTAAAATAATAGCAGCGGTCTTTCGCATGGTATCTTTAGGCGGTAATTTTATTGTTTGCAGTGAATGCAGAAAACATTGCGGCATATTGTTTGCATTCATCGAAGATGTTTCTGCGCCGCGTTTTTTACCTGCACGAATTTGCGCGTAGATTGTATTTCTGCCGTCAGAATTGGGCTTAAGCTATTGCCGCGTCTATTTTACGGTAAGCCCGCCAAAGTTTTGCTTCTCCAGCTTCGGATTTGTCGCTCATTCCGTGTTCCATTCCGTACAGGCCCCGGTAGCCCTTTTCATGGATGTGTTTTATGACGTTTACAAAATTTATTTCTCCCGAGAACGGCTCGTTGCGGCCGGGGGTGTCGCCTAAGTGGAAGTATGCAATTTCATCCCAAGCGGCATCTATGTTTCTAATAAGGCTGCCTTCAGTGTTTTGTTGGTGGAACACGTCGAATAGGATTTTGCAATATTGGTTGTTTACGGCTTTGCAGAGCATGTAGGCATCGGAGGCTTTTTGCAGCCAAAGCCCTGGATGCGCTGTAAAAGAAAGCGGTTCCAAGACAATCGTCTTGCCGGCTTTGCCGCAAATATCGGCGGCGACTTTTAAGTGCTCGGCGACGTTCGCCATTTGATAGGACGTCTCAAAAGACGGGTCTATATATCCTGGCACAAGCGTAATCCACTTTGCATTGACGCGCTTGGCGCATTCCACGGCGTCTTTCATTTTCTGCTTTGTGACTTCTATCGATGCCGCCTTGTCGGGAGATTTTTTTGGGTCCAATTTGTTGGCGGTCATTTGAAATTTCATTCCGCCGTAGGAGGAGAAGACTCCCATTTCCATTCCCAGTTGCGACATTTTCTTTGCGATGGCTTCCTGCACTTCAACGGGCCGGGAAAGCATATTGTTGTCTTCTATTGCCCTAATGCCATGGTCGTAATAATATTGGATTTTATCTTCAAATGTCTTGCAATTTTTCATCGCGTTGAAGCAGAGACCGCCATAATAGTTTGCGGCAAACTTGCATTTGAAGGGGGATGACTGGTTCAAGATTTCTTCGTCGCTTGCGTTGTAGGGAGATTTATTTTGCGATTGCGCTTTTGCCGCGGTTCCCAATATCGAAGTTGCTGCAATTGCCGTTAAAGTTTTTTTTGCGAATTCTCTCCTTTGCATAATTGTTTCCTCCAAATATGTTTTATGCCTCCGGGATTGCAAAACCGGCGTGGCGTTAGGCAGCTGCGCAGCGCGTTTCCGCTCCATGAGGACGGGCTCGCGCCATGCGCTTGCGTATAATTTAAAATAAATACGGGTTTTGCGCTATTTACAAACAAAAATTTTTTAGGCCACTGTGTTTTTCGTCGGCAAGGCAAGTTTGAAAGCGCAAATAAAAAAGGGGAAGAATGAAATTCTTCCCTTTTAGGCGGTTTTAGAAATATTGCCGCGCAAAACACCCTTTGGGGAAATGCAGCGCGAATTGCCGTTGCCCGCAAATTTCCAATGAAAGCGGGCAGGCTTGTATATTGCAGGCAAAAGCTTAAGAATTTATTCCGGAATTAAAGTCCGCGCACATTCCGAAAAGTCCGCTGCTGTTGACGGTGACACCCTGCTCGTTTGTTGATGAGCATCCGCACAAAGCCAAGGCGGCGGCGGTTAAAGCCAATAAAATTAGTTTTTTCATAATTTACATATTTTCGGAATTTTTTTGCGGCGGGCAATATTTTTTTATGAGATTTTTCTTCCGCGCGGGAAATATTTTGGTATCAAGGTAAAAGGCATTTTTTTTAAGCGTTTGAATTTCCGGATTATGTCGCGGGAGGTTTCTCTTATATGAAAATAAAAAATTTCTTTTCAAAACTTCATTGGCAGGTCGCGGCGGCGCTTGTGTTGGCTATTGTGTTTGCTTTCGGATTTAAGGCATTCGGGCTTTCAGAAAGCGTTGTCGGAAATGGCTTTGAGCGCGTATGCTCTTTTATAGGCAGCCTGTTTATGCGCATGCTTTCTATGATAGTTGTGCCGTTGGTCGCAACGAGCGTAATTTGCGGAAGCATGAGTTTGGGGAAGGGGCGGACCTTTTTGAGGGTTGGATTGAAGACGCTCGCATTTTATTTGATAACCGGCCTTATGGCTATTCTTTTGGCATTGTTGCTTGTGAATGCAATTGCCCCGGGCGATGTTTCCGCAGAAACCGCACGCAAGATATTAGGCGGGGCAAACTTTGACGCTTCCGCGGTGAATTCGGGGGCTGGGGACATCGTGGGCGTCTTATTGCGTTTTTTCCCGCCAAATATCGTCGAGGCAGCTTCGGATAACACACAGTTGTTGGGGCTTATTGTTTTTGCCGTTATAATCGGCGTGTTCATAAATACCCTTCCCGAAAAACACGCGGAGTTCCAGCGGAAATTTTGGAGCAGTTTTAACATTCTTTTTGAGAAGATAACAAACGCAATAATGAGGCTTCTGCCGATAGGTGTTTTTGGGCTTGTGGCGCCTGTTTTCATGCGCGCGGGGGCAGAGGCCGTGGCGCCGGTGGTGGTTTTTTTCCTGACGGTTTCCCTGGCGTTGGTTCTGCATTCCGTGGGAACGATGTCGCTTGTTCTGCTTTCGGCGGGAGTAAATCCCGTCAAACATTTAAAGGCGATGCTCCCGGCTATTCTTACGGCTTTTTCCACGTCTTCAAGCGTTGCTACTTTGCCTGTCACTTTGGAGTGCGTCGAGAATTCCGCGAGGGTTCCGAAAAACATATCCGGATTTACGATTCCCCTGGGAGCTACCGTAAATATGAACGGAAGCGCGTTGTATGAATGCGTGGCTGTAATTTTCATATCGCAGATTTACGCGTCTGCGGGCGGTGCGGCGATGGGGATAGGGATGCAGTTTTTAGTTGTTGTGTTGGCCCTGCTTACTTCGATAGGCGTTGCGGGAATCCCTTCGGCGAGTCTAGTGGCGATAGTTGTAATAATGGGAGTCGCGGGAATTCCGGCTGAAGCGGTGGGCATAATATGGATGACCGACAGGATTCTCGACATGATGCGCACAAGCGTCAATATTTACGGAGATTCCTGCGCAGCCGTTTGGGTAGCGGCGACTGAAAAGCACAAAGTTTACACTTCAGACGTAGATTGACGCATAGCCAACCCAACGTTCCATCCTGCGATCGGAAGTTATAAAGAATATTGCGGATGCAGGAATGAATTTCTCTTTGGAGCGGGGCATTTTTTAGAGGCGGATTTCCCCGGCAAAAAGGCATGCGATTTTTTTGTTGTGAACTTTCGCGCATGGCGCGTGCGGCTTTCTTGTCGCCAATTTTGCGGAGGATGCGGAGGTTAATTTTGCAAAAGTGTCCGCGGGCAGGGCAGCGCGGGCTTCCCAAGGGTTGAAATTGCGGTTTTCGGAAATGTAAAAATCAGGAAGCGCGTTTGTATTATATTGACTATTAAAAAAAATATGAAATTTTTTCCAACAGCCGGCGGCGATTGGGAAATTGCTGCGGTTAATTCCCAAGAAAAGGATGGATTGTTGTATGGACAAAATGGTGACAGAATTTACACAGGATTCCCACCTGCAGGGCAATAAATATTTTAGAGTCGTCCACGGGAAATCCGACAAGGCGCATTCAGTGGGATTGCACCGCCACGATTTCGTAGAGGTGTTCTGGGTTAGAAATGGCGGCGGAATGTTGATTTCGGGGGGAAGGGAAAGATATTTTTCCAAAAACTTTCTATACATATCCAGCCCCAATGAAGTCCACGTTTTGGATCCGGAGCGCAACTCCACGCTAAGCTTTACGTATGTCGCAATAGCAAGGGAGGTTTTCGACGATTTTATGAATACGGTTTTGGCGGGCGAGGAGGATTTATACCGCAGGAAGTTTGCGGGAATATCGCTGAAACTTTCGTCGTTCGAAACTTCGTTTTTAGATCGGGCGGCCGCTGAATTGGCATGGCAGAACGATTCCCGCATGGCGATTTTCCGATTCCTGTTGAATTTATACTGGCAGATAAAAAACGCATTTATTTCCGCGCTTCCCGGAGACATGCCCGATTGGCTTTCCGACGCCTGCCAACGCATACGCAATCCTGAAAACCTTTCTTTGGGGCTGAAAAAATTCAGGGAAATATGCGGCAAGGATATGTCCTACATAAACCGCGCCATGCGCCGCTATATGAATTGCACTCCCACGGAATTTATCAATGACGCCCGTTTGCGGTATGCGAAATGGCTGCTTGAGACATCGTCTTTTTCGACCGGAGAAATTTCCGAGGCGTGCGGATTTTCGGATTTGCCCTACTTTTGCCGCAAGTTTCGCGATAAATACGACTGCACTCCAACCCAGTTCAGGCGGGATATCCATTCGGTCGGGTCTGGGGAAGGCATAAATACCGAATATAAAATGAAAAATTTGCGGAAAATATCAATATAGTTAAAATAAATAATAGCGCCGCATATTGTCTTAAAAAAAACTTCTGGTATTATTAACGTTAAGGAGCCGGCATTGCGAGATTTTAACTATATTGATATGCCATGGGGATTGGCTTTCATAAAGTTTAAAAATAAATAAAAAAAGGAATAAAAATGGAAAAAGTGAGAGTATTGGTTGTCGGATGCGGGAATATGGGAGCCTCCCATGCCCGCGCGTACAATAAGCTTGAGGAGTTTGAGCTTGTCGGGATTGTCGACGCCCGTCCCGAGGCGGTGGAAGCTTTTAACAAATCCGTAAACGGCAATTACAAATACTTTTCCGACTACGCAAAAGCGTTGGAGGAGTTAAAGCCTGATGCCGTTGCCATTTGCACGTATCCGGCTACCCACGAGCCGTTGGCTATTCAAGCCATGGAGGCCGGATGCCATGTCTTTGTAGAAAAGCCGATTTCGTCTACTGTCGAAGGCGCCAAAAGGGTTGTGGATTGCGCGAAAAAACTGAATAAGAAAGTTGTGGTGGGCTACATTCTACGGCACCATCCATCGTGGAAGAAATTCATAGAGATAGCCAAGACTTTGGGAAAGCCGTTGGTTATGAGGATGAATCTCAACCAGCAGTCGAGCGGAAAAACGTGGAGCGTACACAAAAATCTTTTGGATTCCCTCACTCCAATTGTCGATTGCGGAGTTCATTATCTTGATGTGATGTGCCAGATGACTGGTTCAAAACCCGTGCGCGTAAGCGGAATTTCCGCAAATATATCGGACGAACTCCGTCCGGAACAGCGCAACTACGGACAATTGCAAGTCGCCTTTGAGGACGGTTCGGTCGGATGGTACGAGGCTGGTTGGGGCCCGATGGTTTCCGTCAACGCATTTTTCGTAAAAGACGTGTTTGGCCCCAAAGGGAGCGTTTCCATCCAGGCAAAAAACGCCGGAAGCGACAAGAAATCCGACGACATCGATTCGCATACTAAAACGGAGATGCTCCGGCTCCACCATTCTGAGTTGGATTCGGAAAATCATTTTGTAAAGGAAGACGAGTGGATTAGCACCGAGGACGAACCGACCCACGACGACCTCTGTGCCCGGGAACAGCTGTTTTTATACAATGCCATAAAAGACGACGCCGATTTATCCCAGCATCTTTCCGACGCCGTCAACAGCTTGAAAATCGCGCTTGCAGCCGACGAGTCTTCCCGCACTGGCAAAATGATTTATCTGTAGGCGGCGGTTGGTTCTCTTTTTGCGCCGCGCTGAAACCTTTCCGGCCGGGAATTGAATGGATGGGCTGCAATGCCTCAGCCACATTCATCCGTCCGTTCTTGTTGGTCAATAAATATCCTAGGAAACTTTCAGCGAATGTTCGCAGATTGCTTCGAATCTTATCCTTATTGGCGGCATTATTTAGCAGGCGGCCAATAGCAGAATGTTTCCCATGGAATTTTACTTTCCGCAGATTTGCGGCAAACTTATTCCCGCGGTTGCCCTGGATTGGACAGATTTTGGCGGGATTTGTTTTTGCGGGATTGGGCAGGGCTATGGCTCTATGCGTTTGCGGGAAGCGGAATATTATGCGGATGTTCACGCATTTTGCAAAAAATGGAGAAATTCGTTTAGCGAAGTAGGCGCAGATTTTGATAGAAGCTCATGCGCGCGTTTAAGGGCAAGCGGCTTTTTTTGCTGAAAAATAGTTTTAAGAACCAAGCCAAACGGCGCCTCAAGAAATCTTAAGGCGCCGTTTGGCATTTTTATAGTGGAATAAAGCGCGTGCGCGCGCCGGAGATTTAAATTAAACCTTTTGTGGTGGGTTTCATTTCTCCCCTGCGAGGATCAATCGAGGTCGACATGGAAAGTGCCTTTGCGAAACACTTAAATGCGGCTTCTGCTATGTGGTGGGGTTCGGAACCGTATTCCAATTTTATATGGAGGTTTGCGCCGGCCTCATTTGCAAACGCCTGAAAAAATTCATTCAATAAGGAAACGTTAAAGTCCCGCACGCGCGATTCTGGAGAGCCCAGATCGCACACTAAAATTGGGCGGTTGCACAAGTCGACAGCCACCCGCACCAAAGTTTCGTCCATTGGAAGTATAAAGAATCCGTAGCGGTTCATTCCCGCTTTGTCGGCAACTGCCTGTTTTACGGCTTGTCCAAGCACAATTCCAACGTCCTCAACAGTATGGTGGTAGTCTATGTCTATGTCTCCGCGGGCTTTTAATTTTAAATCGAAAAGCCCGTGGCGCGCAAATAGCTCCAACATATGGTTAAAGAACGGTATGCCCGTGTCGACTTCGTATTTTCCGCAGCCGTCGAGGTTTATTTCAAGTTCTATTTTCGTCTCTGATGTATTGCGAGAGATTTTTGCTGTTCTATTTTTCATAGTTGTTAGAGCCTTGGCGTTATTCTTTAGATATTAGTCCACTGCGTTATTGCGTCCATGACCGTCTGCATCTGTTCGGGCGTGCCTATTGTAAGGCGTATGGACATATTTACGCTGGGATCTGAGGCAAAATATCTGGCTAGAATTTTTTTTGAACGCAAGAACGCCGCAAATTCAGCCGCAATTTCAGGGCATTCGGCGCCGTTTTTATTTGGGGTCAAAAGGATGAAATTTGAAGAGCTTTTTATGTATTTCCAGCCTATTGAGTCCAGAAAATGCTCTGTTATGCGCCGAGTATTCTTTATTTCTTGAACATATTTGGCGTGGTATTCTTCGTCCGAGAGCGCGGCGATTCCGGCGGCCTGGGCGAGCCTGTCCAAGTTGTAGCTATCGCGAACGCGGTCTAATATTTCGATTACCTCTGGATTGGCAATAGCCCAGCCGAGTCTCATTCCGGCAAGTCCCCATCCTTTGGACATTGTTCCAGTCACAATCAGATTGGGATATTTTTTTACGAGTGTTGCCGCTGAATAGTCCGCAAACGGCGCGTAGGCTTCGTCCACCAGAACCATGCCTCCAAACCCATCGGCTATTTTTTCTACCGTTTCTACGGGGAAACCCTTGCCGGTCGGAGCGTTGGGGTTGGTAAAGAAAAAAGTGTTTGCGCTGCATTTAAATATTGCATCGAAATCTATTTCAAATCCGTTCTTAAACGGGATTTGTATGAGCTTGGCGCCTTGGATCTTAGCCAGCACGGGATACAGCGAATAGCTCGGATCCAGGCTTGCGAGCGGTTTTTTTGCGTCGCAGAAACAGCGCATGGCTATATTCAATGCGTCGTCGGATCCGTTGGCTGCCATCGCGCAATCAGCGCCAACTCCGAAGTGTCTTCCTATTTCCGCCCTCAATTTCTTGCTTAAAGGTTCGGGATATAATCGCAACCTGGAGGCGTCCGAGCCGATTTCTTCCAGTATGGCTTCGCGCACGCGTGGTGTAGGCGGGTAGGGAAATTCGTTGGTATTTAGTTTTACCCAGCCGCCACCTTGCGGCTGTTCGCCGGGAACGTAGGCGTCTACGAGGCTTACGCTGGAGGAGATTTTTTCGTTTAAATTAAAATTTTGCATGTGTGTCTGCGCTATTTGCGCTGGTTATTTATTTTTGCCGCTTTCGGCGTCTTTTTTTTCCGCCTCCCTTGCGGCCGCGGCATATTCGCAGACGTTCGGAATCGGTTTTTGCCTTAGCCCGTTGGGCAGCCTTGCCAAATACGGATCGGGTTTGCGCTCCAGGCTAAACGGCTCTTCGGGAAGATTTTCGCCGTCCAAATCCAAGTCGTCGATAGGGTCAAAATCATCGAAAACCATGGTTATTCTACGGGCTTCCTCTATCATTAGCTCTATCGGGTTGGAAACTTGAAAATTTTTGTCCACAAGCTCTATAATGTGGGGCCGGCACATTTTTTCATAGCGCAACTTAATGTCGTTTACTTCCCTGTTTGAAACTCCGCTGCGGCGCGACAGCAGAAGGCAGTCCGCAAAGTGCGATAGGGCGTCCGCATACGGAAATGTCTCGTCGGGGAACATCTTTAACATGTGGCAGTCTAAGACCGACCAAATGCGCGCCAGGCGGATTTTGCCGTCGCCGACGATAGCCTTGAAATTTTCTACTGAGTCCGCGACGTTTTCCGACGATGCCGCGACAAATATGATACTTGTTATTTTTGACTCGTCGAGAGCCGCTATTTTTGCAGTTGCGTCGGCGAATCCAGAATACTTAACGATTCCTGCATTTGGGGCGCCCGCTATTCGCTTGTCGAAGTCCGATGGATTTTCGTCGTCGGCTACGAATACGCAGCAGAAATCATCGTCTCCCAGAGCCTTTTCTACAATATCGCAAGCGATGCCGCGCCTGCCGCAGGCAGGACTCCCAAGGATTAAATATGCCGGAATGCTCATAGTATGCCTCCTTTAAATCTTGACCGTTTTTTGCGCGAGAGCCGCGTCTGCCAATACTATGGCCGCCATTGCCTCCACTATGGGCACTGCGCGCGGAAGGACACATGGATCGTGCCGGCCTCGGCCTATAACTTTTACATCGGCAAGTTCGCGCGAAAGCGTACATTGTTCTTTGGCGATTGTTGCGGTTGGCTTAAACGCAACCTTGAAATCCAAAGGTTGCCCAGAAGTTATTCCTCCCAAAACACCGCCGGCATTGTTTGTTTTTGTTGCGACGGCGTCGGAATCCGGATTCGGCCGATAGAAAATATCATTGTGTTGCGAGCCGAACATTCTGGTTCCCGCAAATCCGCTCCCGATTTCAAATCCCTTTGTTGCGGGGATGGAAAGCATTGCTTTTGCCAAATCCGCTTCTATCCTATCAAAAACGGGGTCTCCGAGCCCTGCTGGAAGACCTTCCACCCTGCATCTTATGATTCCCCCTACGCTGTCTCCTTCCGCGCGGGCTTTTTTTATAAATTCAATCATGCGCAAAGCTGTAGGCTTGTGCGGGCAGCGCGCCGGGGTTGCGTCTATGTCTTCTTGCGGGGGCATTTCCTTTTGAAATGGCATTGAGATAGAATGGACGCTTTCCACCCATGCCCGGATGGTGATTTTTTCTCCGAGGATTTTTTTTGCTATTGCGCCGGCTGCCACCCTTCCTATCGTTTCCCTGGCGGAGCTTCTTCCCCCGCCTCTGGGGTCGCGGATTCCGTATTTTGCGTCATAGGTATAGTCCGCGTGTGAGGGTCTCCAGAGTTTTGCGATTTCGTCGTAGTCTCCCGACCGCTGGTCGGTATTTTCAACTACAATGCATATAGGCGTTCCGAGCGTTTTTCCGTCGAGGACGCCGGAGAGTATTTTGCAGACATCGCCTTCTTTGCGGAGAGTTGATATTTCGCTTTGTCCCGGGCGGCGCCTATCTAGTTCATATTGGATTTGCTCTCGGGAAATCTGCATCAATGGAGGGCAGCCGTCTATTATGCAGCCAACTGCCGCACCGTGGCTTTCGCCGAAGGTAGTCACTCTGAAGATTTTGCCGAATGTATTTCCCATTTGTATTTTATAACACAGCAAACGTAATTTTCTTTCAATCTTTTTTATTGGCAAACTTTATGCAAAAAAGGTTTGAAAGAATTTTAACCAAATGGTTAAGTAGTATGCATGTTTAAACGCGAAAAAGAGTTGATGCTGTTCGGATTGGCAACCAACCAATATTCGTTCAGGGGGTTGTGGCTATTTTTATTTATCTATGTGGGCGCGTCCTTGTTTGCGGCGCTTTTAACTGCTCCTGCTTATTGGGGGGTTCAATGGCTGGACGCAATTTCGCCCTCCGAGACGACAAAATGGCTTTTAGGAAAGCGCATAGATATTTATTACGACCGGCTGCGCTGGGTCCCCATAATTCTTGGGTTGCCGTGGATGGTCAAGGAATGCGGACTATTTTCTTTAAAAAGCATTGGAATGCCAATAAATTCGGATTCCGCAAAGATTTTCGCAAAATTTTTTGCGGGCGGAATAATTTTAAGCGTGGTAATTTTTTCCGCGCAGTATGTTTTTGCCGACGTAAGGCTCAAAGCGGATTTTACATTTGCGGGTTTGCCGGAAATACTTTTGTGCGCCCTTGCTGGCGGTCTCATAATAGGATTCCTGGAGGAGCTTGTTTTCAGATGCCTAATAATGCGCGCAGTTTATACCGCCCTTGGCGCTTTTATAGGGATTGTCGCAACTTCTCTGTTTTTTTCGTATAAGCACTTTAAAGTTCCAAGTTCAATTTGGAATTCCCTTCCGGGCGGGGCGTACAATTCAGAATGGGACATTGGCTTTTTTGTCGGATATTACGATACAATCGGGATATCCCACAACTTTTCTTTGATGCCGTTTTGCAGCCTTTTTATGTTCGCAATGGTCTTGGCGATGATATATGTCCGCACCAAGGTGCTCTGGGGGCCGATTGCAATGCATGCGGGAATTGTATTTTCAATCCAGGCTTATAGAAAAATATTCGATATTCTTCCTTGTCCGCAGCAGGAGTATGTCGGCAACGCCGGGATGACTAACGGATATTTGGCATTAGTCCTTTTGTCTATAATATTCGTGTGGCTGTGCGCGAGGGATATTAAGGGCGATTCCAAATCGGAAAATTCTTTGCAAGACGGATAATGCCCGCAGACAAAGAAAATTTTGTCGAACTTCTGGCGCCCGCGCGCGATTGCGGCGTAGCGCGCGAGGCAATACTTGCCGGAGCGGACGCTGTTTACATAGGCGCGTCCGATTTTGGCGCCCGCGCGGCGGCTGCAAACCGGTTGGATGATATATCCCAACTCTGCAAATTCGCCCATGTTTTCGGATGCAAAGTGTATGTGGCTCTCAATACGATTTTGACCGACGCCGAACTCCCGCGCGCCGAAGATCTAGCCCGAAAGCTTTGCGAAATAGGCGTGGACGCCTTAATCGTGCAGGATATGGGACTGGCTTGCCGTCTGGCGCGCTTTTTGCCTATGCCGCTTCATGCTAGCACCCAATGCGATATCCGCTCGCCGGAAAAAGCCGAGTTTTTTGATTCTCTCGGATTTGAGACTATTGTTCTTGCCCGGGAGCTTTCCCTTTCGCAAATCGGTGAAATATCCCGGAAGGTGAAAGCCAGGATAGAGTGTTTCGTCCACGGTGCGCTTTGCGTTTCATACAGCGGATGCTGCTACCTCAGCTATGCGATAGGCGGGCGGAGCGGAAACCGCGGCGAGTGCGCCCAGCCTTGCAGAATGAAGTATAGGCTTGTGGATGCGGACGGGGCGGAGATTTCGGCGCCCGCGCACTTTTTGTCTTTGAGGGATATGAATAGGTCTGCCTATGTCGGCGACATGCTGGATGCCGGCGTGCGTTCCTTTAAAATAGAAGGAAGATTGAAGGATGCTGCGTACGTTAAAAATGTAGTGGCGCACTACAGAGAAATCTTGGATGCTGAAATTGCCGCGCGCGGATTGTTGCGCACTTCTTTTGGAGAGTCGGAGACTTCATTTTCGCCGGACCTGTCCAAGACATTCAACAGGGGATTTACCGAATACCATCTCAATGGAACATCGCCGGGATGCGCAGGCTTTGAAAGCCCAAAATCAAAGGGAGAATTTTTGGGGACGGTTGAGAAGTGCATAAAAAACGGATTTTTCTTCCGCGGAGCTGATAAGGTTTTTCACAACGGAGACGGGCTGTTTTTCGACAGTTGCGCGGGTTTGTTCCCTCCGTTTGGCGCTTCGGTAGGCGGCGTCCGCGAAAACGAGGTCTTTCTGGGAAAACCTGGCGAGCGCGTCGAAATCCCGCGCGGCGCAAGAATATGGCGCAATTTCGACATAGATTTTTCCCGGAGGCTAAAACCTCTGTCCGTTCGTAGAATGGCGGTATGTTTTAAGGTTTGGGAGGATGGCGACCATTACGGGTTCGAGGTAAAGCTTTGCGACTCGCGCGCGGTTTCGGCGGAGCTTTTGCTGCCGAAAGCGGATGCTGTTTTGGCTCAAAATCCGTTGGCTTCAAAAGAAAAAATCGCATCGGCACTTTGCAAGCTCGGGGGCACAAATTATAAATGCCTTCCGGACGGAGTGTTGTTCGATTGCCGTTCTGTTCCGTTTTTCAATCCGGCTAGGATAAACGACATAAGGAGGCGCCTTATAGAGCTGTTGGAATCTTCCATATTGGATGGTTTTGCCCGCGCGGGCGGGAAAATTGGAACAGAGGCTATGCGGGCGTTTTCTCCTCCGAAATCTTTAGCATCAGCCATTCCGACAGATTTTTCGGCAAACGTATTAAACCGAGCCGCCGCGAATTTCTATGCAGATGCAGGAGTAAAACTTTCGGAGTTTGCCGCGGAGTCCGGGAAAGTCGGACTTGTCGGGCGGCGCGTAATGTCAACCAAACATTGCATATTGCGCGAGCTTGGAATGTGCAAAAAGAAAGTTGCTACAACTTTCAAAGAGCCTTTGAGGCTTTTGAATGAAGACGTGGAACTTGAAGTAAAACTCAATTGCGCAAAATGCGAATGCGAACTTTTCTTAATTTCTTCCCGCAGAGCCTGTGGACGAAATTGCATGCGCTAATGTTTTACTTAAAATCTCCTAGAGAGCCAAAATACGCATTCTATTGCATTAAAAAAACGGAAACTTTAGGAAAGTTTGCAGTAGGTTTAATCCAAGAAGCCTGCGTCGCGTTTTTAGCGTTCATTTTTTTTTAAGAGAGTTTTCTATTGCCGGTATTTTTATACAACTTTGAAACACACAAAATTTTCTCAAGAGCATCTCCGGCAGGTTGTCAGTTGAAAAAAACTTTAGCATCCATATTGGATATTCCGCGCATATTGACGTATCGGGAGCGCAAAAGAGAAACATCGCAATGCCCCATATTCAATTGCAGGCGGGGCAGGTTTTTAAATCTCTTTGCATGGTAGCTTGCGTAAGTGTGGCGCAAAATATCTTGGACCCATATGTTTTTGAATCCTGAGTCGTTTCTAATTTTCCTCCATTTTTTATTCCAGTTGCGCGGGCAGACGGGCGCGGACGGAACCGGATTAAATTCCATAAGAATGCGTTTAAGCGCCGGGCATACCTCGATTTGCCTAACCCCTCCAGTTTTAGAACATTGGGAGCGCACAGTAATGGATTTTTCCGCAAGGTCTATATCGCTCCATGCAATGCGGCGCACCTCACGCGGGCGGATGCCTGCAAAAATTAAAAGTCCTATAGCGGGTAGGCATTCTTTATATTTTGGCAATTTTGCCGTTCTTAGAAGATTTTTTATTTGCGGGATAGATAGCGGAGAAATCTCTTTTTCTATAACTTTGCGGCGCTCCACAAATTTAATTGGATTGCGGTCGCACCATTCGCGACGCAATGCAAACTCAAATAATCCGTGGAGCATAATGCGCGCTTTATTAAATTGGCTCGGGGTGGAAAAGGTTTCCGACAGCAACTTTTCACAGTCATGCAGCCTGAAATCAGAGAAATTGCGTTTGGCTAGATTTGTATTGGATTTTATCAAGCGATTCCCGATATATCGGATATCGCGAATAGAATCTGGCCGCAAATGGCGTTTTGCTTGCAAATAAAGAGAAAATCCTTCCGCAAGTTGCATTTCTTTTGAGCGGACATGGCGCTTGCCTGTTTCAATTATTTTGGAACAATATTGAATAGGCGCAATATTGGAACCTTGAGGAAAGGTATCTAGGATGTTTTTTACTAGCCTTGCGGCATCTAGAATTGATATGCCAGTTCCTCCCAAAAGGGCCTGCGCGGATAAGATTTCATTTGTCATGGTATTTAGAATACCCGTGTCAACTCCAAAAATCTAAAAATAATTTGGAAGTCTTTGATGAAATGCAAATAAACACTCTACAATCTTAGCGAATAGAGTGGTCTAACTATACTTATAATAGAAATGATAAGCATATGTCATTTTTGTTTGTTAGTTAGTTAAGAAAATTTCACGCATGGGGTATTCTAAATACTGATAGTATATCAATTATGAAACAGTTAAATATTTATATAAAAGAGATTCTGTATAAATTATTTGCTGATGAACTACTTGATGCGAATCAGATAAAACAACTTTGCGATAAGAAGTATTCCGAGGATACTTTTGGTTTGGACGGCCCTTTTTTGAAGATAAAAGACGAATATATAAAGTCTTCGCCAGAGGATGCCAATTACTGGGAGGATGTTTTTGACGGAAAATATTATGCGTATAAAAATTGGAAAGAATCTCAACGCTCCAATTTTGACCAGTGGTTGGATTCCTTATACTCAAAAATCGGGACTTCGAGTATTTTGAAAATAAGTGTAGGATATGGGTGGAAGGAGTATTCTAGCGCAAAGGCGGACATTTATTGGCAGTCATTGAGGCGCTATCTGAAAAAAATAAAAGAGTCGGTTGAGAAATCGCTTCCGAACGTGCGCATAGAAATAAGTCGATTAAGGGCATCGCATGGCGATTTTGTATATTCCGACATCGTAAGAAAAATAGATGATTCCGATATGCTAATATTTGATGTTGCTGATGTGCGCACTTCAGACGAGGAAATAGATGGGGATAAAACTGTAAAAACCTACTGTAATTTCAATCCAAATGTCATGTTTGAATTAGGCATGGCAATCGCAATCGGGAAAAAACCTATCGTAATGTGCCCGGCATCTCTAAAAGGGAAAATACCTTCTGATATAAGCAACTATATGCTAACTTACTACGATTTGTTTAAGACAAAAGAAAGCATGATGTATGAACGTTCTTTTGAAGATAGATGCGGGCTTACATCGCTTCTTGTAAATAGGCTCCGCGCAATGGGAAAATTAAAATGACAAAATAATAATCACAAAAATCAGAACAGATTTATAAATTAAAACATGATGAGAAATATAAAAAATTATTTAATTTTTTGCGCGTATATATATAGTGGATTTTCAGCGCTTGCAGACTATGAAAATTATTCTGGTGAAAATATAAGCGGACAAGATTTTTCTGGATACAGCCATAATAATTCGATTTGGGTGGACGCAATAGCTGTTGGAACAATTTTTTCAACTCAAGGGCGTGAAACTTCTTATGAGAATGCAAGTTTTAAGTCAGCGAATCTTTCCAACGCTTCATTTATAAGGGCGGATTTGACAGGTGCAAATCTTGACGGGGCCGACTTCAC
>UMCV01001032.1_pt1 | contig 26876 bp, 9 predicted proteins | sample 1964311 | NCBI WGS metagenome assembly UMCV01 (sample SAMEA4835976, study PRJEB28245) | human gut metagenome | biome: gut microbiome; material: fecal sample | place: Denmark | collected 2008 | reverse complement strand
GACTCTTTCCCGAGATCGTGTTCGTTATTGGAATAGTCTAATAATAATCTCATAAAAGAGCTAACCTCATTGAGTGCAGAAGGATTATCTAATATCCTACTTATTTCCGTCTCATTATACAAGCCGGATCTCCTTAGATTTTCTTCATTTAGGATAAGATTGCCATCCACATAAAAAGAGCTTCTAACTCTATTAATAAGAGATCGTATGCTATATATGGAATTGGATATCATAACATCTCTTACGTCCTTAACATCCTGAGCCGTTAAAGGATCAGCAAAATAAGTCTGACGCTTCATATACGACAGCACGTCTTCTAAAAGAGGTTCACCATTGGGATCGGTATTAAACATCTCCCCTGGAGCCGGGTTATTCCAATGACCGTAATACGACAAAAAACCAGGAGTGTAAGCCTTAGCCCATACCTGAAGAGCCCGCTCGCTGTTTCCTAATACTTTTAAAGCACTTTCGTAAAGAACGGAAGGCTCCCCGTTAGGAGCCTTAACCCGTTTTATTTCATTTTCCTTTTTTTCTGTCTGACATTTGACACCCATAGTGATAAATATTTTAGACAAAGATAGTATAAAAATAGAAATTATGAAACTTCTATTTCATAATGCGAAGCCTCTGTCTCAACTATCAATCTTCCCTCTCCTTCGAACTCAACGCTATCATTTCCTGGACCAGTAACAAAAGGGAAATCAGATACGGATGTTACATAATCTCCAGAACCACCGGAGAAAGACTGACTTTTACTTTGTTTGTAATTGATAGTCAATTGTGTTTTACCTATCTGAAGAGTTCCAGATAAATTTTTAGTATAAGTAGTGGTAGTTGTAATATCCCCATTTTTATAACAATACATTATAAAGGTGGTAACCGGACTCTTTTTTATATTACTATCCGGACCTGCATGATAAGATTCATTTCCTCCAAATATGCTATAAATGTGACAATAAGGACCGACTCTTTTACTTGAAGTTTTAGCCTTATCCTCGACTCCTTTCAAAGATATAGTAACCTTACTCTTGTATTCAATATCCTTCCAATTACAGACTCCTTCACTTACGTTTCCAACAAACCTGTCATCAACATAAACCTCTATATTCCCCTGCTGATTGGTCTTCAACTGATACTGAACAAGACTTGAAACATCTTCGTATCTCCTTCTCATACTCAACACTCCTTATTTAACTCATTTATCGAATCCGAATTATCAGAACCTTCTACAAGATTCTTATTCCTATCTATCTCTTCCTGGCTCATATTACTAATCATATTTTGTATTTTCCTACCAGATTGAGATAAAGAACGGATGAATGCGCTGGAACTTATCTTAACTCCAAGATCCGGTTTTGCCCTAAACGCTTCACCGGTACTGATATTATACAAATCATACACACCTGAGTTCATATAGAATTTATATATCCAGTTTCCACCAGCTTTTTTGTACCCTAATTTGGTTAACTCGACTACACTCATACCAAATTTAATGCCATTACGACCCATTATCTTCTCCGGTATAGGTTCTACCTTAGCCGGAACAGATGTATATGCTTCATCGCCGCCGTACAGGAAATAAGGGGTTGTCACCCTTGATATGTAAGTAAGCGACTCTTCGGATATACGAGGTTCGTCTTTCGCAGCCTTAGATCCTTTCCTTAGATTGGATATTCTAATAAAAGGATCGTATGTCAAAAAGGTTAAGCCGTATTCTACTTTATAACCTGATACGCCGTTAAGGTCCCTTATAGCCTTAGTCGTATGCGAGTGATTGATGGTGTCTATACCATACCTTGATTCCATATCGGTCATAATACTATTAACCTCATCTCCCTCTACATAAACCTCTTCTCCTTCCGGGATAGAGGTTATGCCGGCAGCCCTTCTAAGTAGCCATAAAGTAACTTCAGCAATGTCAGAGAACTTATCTCCGTTCTTCCTATAGTTATCTACTCTTCCTTCTTCAGATCCAGGTAATTCGACATTTCTTTCAACTTCGACATTTGTTCTGGATTGTCCTTTGCCTTCTCCATCTCCCTTTTTATCGCCATCTTCCTCAGTGCGTACTGCACCGCCTTCTGCACTTCCTTCTTTTCCATCATTTAAAATATTATCTGATTCTGACTCTATAGACTCCACGACAGCATCATACTCTGGTATGCCGCTAAGGAAATCTGCTACGTTATTCAAAAACTCTATTTTTTCCTCGTTTGTCATATCAAGGCTTTCCACGGGCCCCCATATGGCGGGCAAGTTGTTTGATTTTATTACAGTAGAAACATCTTCTATAGTTTGGTTGTCCACCGTAGGCAAAACTTTAGAAACCAAACTATTGATATCAGATTCCATTTTTTCTACTTCCTCTTTTGTGCCATATTCTTTTAGGGTATCCATGCCATTGACTCTAAGAGAATAATTCAAAGCCTTGCTTGGAACAAAATTAATATATTTCAAAAAGTTTTTCAACTCTGATATAATTTGTTCGTCAGATCTTGGCCCAACATAATCCTCGACTACCTGATCTGTTTGAGAACGAAGCCAAGAAACGTATTCTTCTAAAGTCTTACCACCTTTACCGGAAGGAGTGGATATTTTATCACCTACTGTTCCTTTAGGTTCTAATCCCATTTCCTCCTTAAGGCTTTTAGGATTACCTCTCTCACGAAGAAACCTCAAATCACCTCCTACAATCTTCCTTGCTATAAAATCAAAAATATTAGCATAAGGCGGCAATCCCTCTTTTTCTATATGAGATTCTATTTCGTTTAACATAAGAGAGAAGTTTTTCCTGGAGGTACGCTTCTTGCCAGGTAAAGACTGCGCATCTTGTGCCGCAGGAGCCGGCTGAGCTAATGGCGCCGGCTGAGTCTCCCGGGCAGCCCCTTCCTCTGGCATTTCCTCTTCATAAACTTCCACATCTTCTACCTTAGAAGTAACGGTCTTACCCTCATCAGAGAAAGGAAGATCATCCTCTATAAGCGATTTAGGCCTGGAAGATGATTTGCCAAACTGAATCCTGATCTTAGGAGCGACAAACATCTCACCTTCGAAATCTATTCCAGATTCTACTTCAGACGTCACAATGTCTTTCACGCTCCTACTTCCATCTTCTACCCACTTAACAACATCAGGAACCGTAGATAATTTTTCTATAGCCTCACGAGCTTTTCTAAGCCCTGAAATAGGATTCAAATACGATACTTGATACGAAGCCGGATCAAGACCTAACTTGGTTAGATACGCATTAAGATCTTGTATGTCATCTTGACCCTTCTGTAGCAATTCAGAATCACCAGATTCAAGCAGCATATCTATAAAAGACATCCATTTCTGCCCTTCCTCTGATTCTACAGAACGTAGGCTAACTGGGAAAAGATAATTAAGACCGTTTTTACCTTTGATGACGACTACCGGAACTCTTACATTTTTGTAATTATTCCCCTTGTCATTTAATATAGAATAAGCAAATGGGAAGCCTGTGTATTTAGATCCGTTCTTAAGCACGACTTTGCCATTTAATACATATCCAACATCAGATACTTTTTCAGCACCTTTTTCGGTAATAGGGAGATTTTCTACCTGACCATATCCTTGACCGTTTACTCTCATGTTAAACACCGGTCTTCCAGGAAGGGTCTGGGCAACAACATGCGTGCCGACGCCGATGGTAGCCGACCGGCCGGCGTCCTTCTTCCACTTGTTAAAAGCCGTTCTTCTTATTTTACTTATACCATCTATGCCTCCTGTATCAGCTTTTACAACAGAAACGAATCTGTTCCCACTCATGACCTTGATAACCATATTGGACACCAGTTTATTCTCAGCAGATTCTATTCTTTTTTTATCGCCGGACTGAACAGCGTCATTGTATTCGGTAAAAAGAGACTGATTATAAGTATCATTTACATCTATTTCGAGATTAACCTTATCTCCTTTTTTCAAAGAAGATAATGCTTCCTGATCTATTTTATCTACCTCATTCTCTCCGAATCCAACACCCGTTCTGTACGGAACCAACTCATCTGAATCAAGACGCTTATAAACCAAAGAATAGGAATTACCCACGTCCTGAATAGACACGTCTGTGTAACGGTTAAGAACACGAGCCGATTCTTTGTCTATAGACCATCTCGCATGATAAGGCAGTTCAATTATAGTAGCCGTTTCTCCACCTATGTTAAGAGAATACCTTTTAGTACCATTAGCGTTCGTTTCAGAGCTTATTTGAATAGGAACCAATGATTTTATAGAAGATATAAATTTATCAGCTCTAAGACCCGCAATTTCATACCTTTCGTTGCCATCATTGGAGATTCTTCTTACCATCAACGTCTCTGGATTCTGGGCACTATCTATGTTAGCTCCAGGTGTATTATCAGATTCGTCTAATTCATTTACAAGAGAATCTATATTAGCATCATCCTCCCCAAAATTACTTAACGTAGATTCGGAAATACGACCTTTGTCAATAATCCTGTTTTGTTCAATATAAGGAAGGAGATCTGTGATGTTTCCAACCTGACCAAGATCTTCTATGGTAAATACCGAATCAGCAAGCTTATCTTCGTCAACCTTCTCCCCTTTATCCCGTCTGTTCATTATATCAACATACGAAGAAATAGCATCATCAAGTTCCTTCCTTTGATCTGGTTCTAAATTGGATTTAGCCATATCAATAATAGCTTTATTATCCTCATACACAGATCGAGGTTCAGTAAGTCTCCTAACTTTATCTGATAAATCTTTTATCATCTTAGCCGGACTATCACCAAGATTTGATATATAATCATCAATATCCTGTTTATACTTTTCATATATCTCCTTCTCCCTTGGAGATAAAAGATCTTGATTACCTGTATATATCTTATCTACGATACGTTCTTTAACCCCTATAGGTGCAGACAAAAGATCTTCCATTGCCGACTCATAATCAAAATCAGACAATATATCTTCTTTCGGCTTCTGAGTTATACCATCGTTTAGATGACCAAATACTTTCATGGTAAATGCTTCATCTGAATTTATTTCTCCATTATTCAGAAGCTCATCTATTTTTTCATCCAAACTGATATTATTATCCTCTGTCTGGTAAAAACGATCACTTTCTATAGATTTAGTATTAGAAGATACCATATCATTTAAGAACTTAGAAAATAAAGAAAAATCATGTCTCATGAATTTCTTATCCTGTATGGAGTTCATAAATGACCGTAAAACCTTATATTGGGTAATGGCTTGCTGGTATTTCACCACCATATTTCTTAAATCCTCTGCTTCTTTCTTTCCTTTATTATTCTCAATATAAGTACTTAAAGAAGCTACAGAGTCATAAGCCTTCAATATATCTTCAGCAGTTATTGTTTCGGATTTAAACAACTCAAGAGCTAATACTCCAGGATCAAAAGAATAAAATACTTCTTTATAACTACTAAGAAGATCTTCTGACAACCTTCTATATTCCTTATTAAGATTATCGTATTTAATAGTTTTTTGTTTTATAGCCTCTGCTTCGGTATCATTGCCATCCTCTACTCTTCTCGGAGTTGTAGCCAACCTCTCTATTTCAGCATTCAGATCATTAATCTCATTACGCAATTCCCTTAACTGATTAGCTGTATCAAAAGCTTGACTTGATAATGAATAAAACGTATTTATATCATCAAACAAATTATTGTCATTTACATAATCAGCAATATCATTTGATGCTTGCATTGCTATATCCTCTGCATCCAACCCCTTAAACACAGCATTAGCAACATTAGATCGATAAAGATCAGATGAAGTCTCAGCAGTAATAGCCTCAGCAAAAGAAGAAGCTTTTTTATAATTGGCTAACTTCTTATCAAAATCTTTTATAATATCTTCCTTGTATTTTTTAACAGTTTCTTCATCTACTTTCATTTCAGAAGCCAACTCACTTTCGTCAAGGCTTTTAACCATTGACCTGAAATTGTTAGCCGTATCCTCTAACATTCCCATTCTGTCAGATAATTCAAATTTAGAATAATAATCTGATTCAGGATCATTCATTTGAGCATTAAATTCGGCTAAATTTCGCATAGAGTCTTTTACAGATTGAGAAGTAAAAGCATTATTACTATTAAATTTCTCAACATCAGTATTAATAGTACGCTCTTTATTTCTCCTTTCATATAAACCAAAAGCACCATTTCTGGCTCCAAATAAACCACCAATCAGGGATCCTATACCAATCTCTTTCAATCCTTCTTTGGTTGTAAATTGTTCAGCTATGGCCTTAGAAAAAGAATCAACTATAGAAGACGTAGCATCAAGATACGTCTTATCATATCTTGATCTAATAAAATCTTCTCCCATGCGCTGAGCAACACCTTGCATGCCTTCCTCCCATACACCTTCAGATATGGGTCTTTTAGATACATTCCAAATAGTAGCTAAGGATTTCTGGAATAAATTTGCTTTTACCGTCTGTAATCTTCCAGCATCACCCGCTACCTTCTTAGTCCCTAATCCAAACAAATAGCGATCTACAAAACTCTTTGATCCCCTATATGTGTTTGATACACCCTTTAATCCAGGTATGTATTTAGAAGCAAAACCAGTGTCTACTCCAAGATATTTTCCCAGAAGAAGATAATTGGATAATCCAACTATACCCATATTAGCTAAAAATATGCTGTTTGCCGTATCGGAAATAGAACTCTTAAATTCAGCCATCTCAGACTGATTAGGATTCCGACCATACATATTTTTAAAATATTCCTTGTATTTACTTTCAGAGTCTTTCATGAAGGACTGAGCCTCCACGGCAGACTCCCAGCCGGCGCCCACGAACGTATTTACTCCTACCTTGGCCATATTACCTATAGCCCTGCCGTACATCGCTCCTGCTCTATACCCTCCAAAAGCTGATTTTACAGCACTTGCCGCAATCTTAGACGCCGCCATCTTTCCGGCCACTCTCATTCCTACTTTAGCGCCAACAGCTCCAAGACTTGACACGCCCATCCCACCTGTAAAGTAGACAGACAGAATAGCTCCTGCCGTAAACGATAGACCATTTCCAATAACATCATTAAAAATAAAATTTGCAGTTCCAAGACTCTGCAAAAATCCCATATCACGCTCTTCTCTTGTATAATAATGAGGAAGAGAGTGGTTTATTCTTTCATCTATATCATTTATGGTCCGTGTAAAATCATTGTCAAATGCAGAAGATAACGTACCAGTCTTTATAAGATTATACGCAGCCGGGATAATACCTAATACTCCTGATACACCATATAATGCTGTTTTTGTGACAAGTTTCCCTATACCATTAACAGCCTTATTCCAAGTAGTTTGCCTTCTTCCGTAATAATCTTCATTATCCCTTCCTGGCATATAACTTTTAAACTTTGCAAGACCGATGTTCCCATCGGATAAAAAGTCATATGCTTCATCTAACTTAATAGTTCTTCCTTTACCAAATACACCAAAATCAACAGCAGATGACTGTTGATTACCAGCTATAACCTCACCATAAGACGTTTGTTTACCAGAATAAGTATTCCTTGATTTATCTTGAATAGATTTTATCATGGAATTTAACTTATTATAAGACTCCTCTTTCTTCTTTCTTGGATCATCTCCACCATTCAGAGCCGATTTTAGTCCAGAAAAAGATGTGTCTACATCAAAAGAAGTATCTATTCCGCTAATATCAGACCCTTTTTCTGAATCATCATCAGGATTTATGGCTGATACCGGGGGAGTATATGAACCTACTTTCATCCTCTCCATCTCTCTTTTTGCTCCCTCAATAAGAGAAGATTCTTCTTCATATCGCGTAGGAACTACGGCATTATACCCTCTTAATCCAGTAGATGGTAAGAAACCTGATTTCTCTACCAATGTCTGTTCCTTATTTTCCATATATTATTCCCTATTTACACTATTCAACAACTTCATCAACTTGCCGTTTTTATTCAAAGACGCAGGTAAATTACCTCCTTCTTTTGCCGCCACCATATCCTTAATCTCCTCTGTTATGGCTGGCACAACAAAATCAACTATTTTTTTCTGAGGCGCAACAGCAAGTTCTTTAGACACATTATCCGCAAACCATACATTAGGAGTATCAAACGAATCTATTAACTCAGGTTTACCATTCTCCATAAGATAAAGCCTTGTCTCATATCCATAACCGTAACTTGTCTTAGGATCATAACCTTCAACCTTTACACCAAGCTTTCCACTGTTATCCAATATATCTTTAGCTGCATTAAGAAGCCAAACCTTTTGTTCTGGCATATCATCTAAATTATTACCAGATTCATTTATCATATCTGATAACACTTTCATCATTGAAGATACAGAAGCATAAGCGGGTGATATATCTGAATTTTCAAGCATCTTCGGATACCACATATTGGTATCACTTCCAAATGTAGGTCTTATAATACCACTTTCATATCCACCTATATCGACGGAAGGAGTATTAATACCAGGATCTATGCCATTATTTATCAACTCTGTTCCAGATACCTCAACAATATCTATTTCCTCTCTTTCACCAGTATGATTAGCAACCAAACTGTAAGTCTTCTCTCCATTGTCGGCTATTCCCGATTCTGTCAAAGAAAATGATTCAATAGTTGCCGATGATGATTTAGATTTACCAACAGGATGCTCTGCCATTTTTTTAGTAAATAGATCCCTGAGAACACCCATCTCTCTATAACCAGCCTCCTTGGAGGTTAATTTGGTTGAATACGTTATTGTGTTAGGTGAATACAGTTCGAGATATTCTTTACGTATCTCATTTATACCATCATCTTGAACCTTAGTTATTTGATTGGCTATATTAATATCGCTTACTACATCACCTCCAACGCTCTCCATTCCGCTAATAGAATACAGTGTATTAAAAAACACCTTTTCTTCACCATCCGAGAAACTATTTTTTACATCATCGTATTTTTTTAAGAAATACCTGCCACTTTTGCTATCCCTCTCAAATACTTTAGATAAATCAATGCCATCATTTTTCACCCTCTTTCTTATAGTAACTATATCAGCAGGCGAGAATCCTTTTCCATAATATCTTACTCCAGATTCTACATCGCCGACTGTACCTCTATTTTTTCTTAAAATATCATTAAGGGATAACGCTGTAGCATAGGCTATATATTCTTCGGGTTTACCTCCTTCCTTCTGCGCGATCGCATTTGCTATTTCAGATACAATATTATCATAAATCTTATTCTCCTTCTTAATTCTATCATTCTCTATATCCATCTTGTCTACAGCGCTATTAAGCTGCATATAAGCATCTGTGGCAGCTTTTCTATCTGCCATAGGTAGCTTGTCAAACATATCATTAGAGAGACCTCCATTGTCCTTTATATACTTAAGAAGTTTTTCTTCATCCATAAGATACTTGTATCCTGATGTTTCATCCGTCATATTTCTTGATATGGCAGCTTGAATATTTTTCATGTTTTCAGCACCAAGGGCTGTAGATAGTCTACTTCCGGATGTTACAAGATCTGTATATGCCTTATTAAACTTCTTATGAGTTTCTTCTGATATGCTAATATTTTTAGTTTCGATAGGATTAGCTGAAATAGTTCCACCAGAGTTTGTGCCAACGCCCACCTGCATGGCTCGGCTTCCAGCTCTGCCGCCTGCCGCTCCTGCACCAGAGGACATAAGTTTTGCTATTCTGGCTTCATTAAGCCTATTCTGCATCTTCAGACGTTCTTCGTCTAATCCAAATCTGGCTTCATCCTTATTCTTACCATATTCAAACTCTGCAATATCCCCATTTCTTTCATATTCAAATTCTATCTTCCATTTTTCGAAATTCAAATTAGCTAATCTTTCCCTCTGATTATATTCTTTGGTTTTCCAGTAAAGCTCGTCGGCTTTGATTATGAAAGACGAATTATCATAAGCATATGAAGCAGCAGCATTATTAATAAAATTATTTTCAATAACCTTCATCGCTCCAAGATACGGATCGTAAGCCCTTTCATCCATTCTGCTAAATTCAGATTTCATGGAAGCTATTTCAGATTTGGCTCTCTTTATTTCATTTTCAACCATTTCTTTCTTTGCAGGATCAGAACCCAAACCGGAAAGATCGGCAGTAAGAGCATCAACATACCTCTGCTTATCACTTATCTGCTTATTCACAAAACCAAGAACAGAATCATACGAATATAAAGAGGGATTAGAGTCTACCATGTAAATAGCCTCCACCTGCATCTGCTGCCTTGCTTTATCTGATAACCCTGACAATGCAAAAGAAGCTATCTGTTCAGGAGTAAGCATATCCTTAGTTACTTCTTGTACTGCCCCGGTAGGATGACCATCCTTGTCAAGAATAGGAATCTGAACTTTAGCTCCTTTATGAAGCTTGCTTATAAAATCTATCCTATCTTTTAATTCCTTATTATAATCAGTATAAGGAGTATATTGAAGAGGAGCAAGACGGGAACCAGCCTTTCCATCATTCACCCATTCATTATACGGCTTTAAAGCCGCATAAGCATTCGCAGCAGAATAAAGTTCTAGATTATTTATTTGTAAATCAGATAGCATTTTATGCATTCTCCTGCCTTCTTTTGTGCCGGCAATCGCGTTAATGACCGTATCATCCAACACCGAACTGATCTCTCCTTGTATGGCTCTCGTAACACCATCAGAAGAAAGATCCACGCCTTTGAATTTTTGATTGATGTTAGCAATCACACCTGACATCTTATCTTCCATATAAGCGCGGGCTTCAGGCTTATCTATCTCTTGACCCATAAGATAATCTACCTGGGTATAGATCTTTTCACGAGCAGCATCAACCTTCTGCTGTTTGTACATCATGACGTCCTTAACAAGATCTATGTTGTAAGGACTAACATACGGGGCATATTGCCTTAAAATACTATATTGTGAAGCCATCAGCTATTTCTCCTTCTCTTTTTATATTTATCTTCTTCATCATCCTCCAAGCTCTTCAAATAAGGTGTAGAATAATCACCCATATTCATCACATCCTGATTGCCTTGAACGTAAATAATTTGACCACTTGGAAGCATTCTCATATTCGGGGCTATGGAAGCTATGGTATTCAACGATGTACGAACATTGAACTTATTCTGTATCTCACTGTTTATGCTGTCATAATAACGAGCAAGATTTTCATCCCTTATAGCCATAGCCTTCAATAACCCAGATTCATAACGTTGCCTTTCCACTATGTTCTTATCGTCTGTCTGAACATAAGCCATTTCATTGAATCTATCAGCTTCGTTTATTTGCCTTGCGTTATTGAAATTTACTTCGTTAATGTACTTGGCTATATTGCTTCCGGCTATGGCGTTCATATTAGCCAGAATAGCAGAGCGCTGGGAGTCGGGCACGTCACCTACTGCGTCCAACTGAGCCGATGTCGCGCGGTTGAGCTCGTTGATATACTGATCAGCAGATTGCAGAACCGGATCTATTCTCGGAGCCTGATGCCTTTCCAATCCCTCTATCTCCAAGCCTGTATCGAGCGTTCTCAGCATCTCCGGGAAGATAGGACCGAACGCCGCCGGTCTGTCCTGTCCTTTAGGTCCGTTGTCTTCAACCACCTCCTCTGTATCGGTGTCGGTTGCAGTCGTAGGCGTACTTGCTTTCGGTTTTACCTCTATCCCTCCAGAAGATCCATTCTTAGGCGGTGTAAGGCCTGGTGCTATGGGACCGGCCTCAATAGGCTTCATTTCTGGTTTAACAGACTCAAGAACGAAGTCTATTTCCGGCATTAACCCACTATCTCTTAAAGCAACAAACTTATTATAATCGGAGCCCAGAATCTTCTTAGCGGCATCAGATTTATCACCAAATAAGTCAACATAATTCTTTATCCCTTTTTCGTTTAACAATCTTTTTTGCTCTGCCGAAACAACGTCCAACCCATAATAAGAACGAGTAGCTGTTGTCTGACCAAACTTATCATCTACGGCAAATGAATTATAAGCCTGATTCCCTCCGTAGCTTCCGGCGTCCTGGCCCCAGAATCCGTATTCATCTCTGAATTTCTTGGCTGCATCAGCATTCGTAATAGCGCCTACATCAGCTAACGCCCACAATGCATTTAATTGCCTGTTGTATCCTTTCTGGAAACCTTCTGTATCAAAATCACCATCCGTATTGTACTTGTTAGCCCATCGGTTTATGTCGAGCAAATTAGATACCGCCTTATCATTTACCCTGCCGTATCCTAAATTGCTTCTATGTTGGAGATTCTGGTTGGCATTGACACTGGAATCAGGATTAAGGATCTGCTCACGACCACTAACATCAGATACAGTCATATTAAGAGTTCGTCCAAATAACTGATTGATAAGCTTATTGTAGCCGATAGCATTCTTTCTAAGTTCCTCCAGCTCCTTCTGAGTAGGTCCACCTTCAGCCATTTTTCTGGTTTGCTTAACATACTCGTCATATATCCAGTTCTTAGCATCTGATTCTGCAATATTAAAAGCCTTAGCTTGTTTCTTTACCTGATTCAGATCAACAACCCCGCCATCCCTGAAAAAAGCATCCATCCTCTCGTTACGCTTAGATTCTTCCTGTTTGCCATAAACGATTTCAGCGAAAGAACGAAATTGTGCTTCAAGCTCGTCTATCTCTTTCTGGTTTTCATTGACGTACTTGGAAAGAATAGAAGCATTAAGATTAGATGTGTTTTTGTCTTTTACATCTTCATTTTTCTCTAATCTCTTATATACACGCTCCTGATCTTCGTACTTATCAGACAAACCTATCTTCTTCTTATATCGATCAAGGAGTGTAGCATACGTATCTTTTGACGTTGCCTTAATACCATAATTTTCTCTAACGTAAGAGGCAAACTCATCATCTATCTTACGATAATCGGAAACAATATAAGCCTCTGGCAAATCAACCGGAGTGCCACCATTTTCATGTCTGTTTCCTTTGGCTTCCATAGGCCCTACGGAGTCAGGAGTCAGCACGTACTCGCCTTTCTCTATCTCTACATTCGCAGCATCTTCCATAGACTTGGGAAGAGGATAAATATATTCGCCGGTCATATCAGACGTATCCATCTTCTGACCGTTACCTAAATTCACGCCACCACCTTCACGTTCCCACTTGATGAATTGCTGACGACGCTCCTTGGCAAGTTTTTCCCTCGCTGCCTGCTCGTCTCTGCTGGCTGCATACGCAGCAGATGAAGCTCCCATGATATTACGGGTAAGACCTAATCCTAAACTAACACCAGACAAGGCAGCTTGAGCCACATTAGCACCGACCTTATTACCGGCTCTTATCCGGCCAAGACTTGTACCGAACATTTGAGCTCTGCCGGTTAGATCGGGTGAATAATATGGGGTAGTCATAGGATCAAGAGGATTACCATCTTGGGAACGTTTTTCTTTAGAGGAATCAGCATCAACACCACCTACATTCATTGCATTATCAACGACTGATTTCTCTACGTTTTTAACCATACCCCTATTATCAGCGAGATATCCTGCATATCCTGCATCATTGTTTTCAAAAAACGGATCGGATGTAGGCATACTACTAAATGGATTTATCTCCCCCTCCTCTGTTTCTAAAGTCACATCAGAAGGCATATATATATTCTGAATATCAGATTCACCCCATTTATTAACAGACGTTCTATAATCAAGAATAGGCTGAGTAGAGGATACATTAATATCCTGTTTCTTATCCTGAACACTACCGCCAGGAGCGAATATCGGACGATTTTTTATGATTCGTAATTTCATACTATCTTTTTTCACAAAGATAAGAGAAACGAACGAGAAAATCCAACGTTATGGGATACGTTTAAAAATCAATCATGTACGGCAGACAAACCGCCCGAATCAGGGTCGTACTTAAGACCGCATGCCCGGCGATAGTTCTTAAGCGCTCTCTTGTACAAAAACAGCACTGTCTTGGAAACTATTTTCTTCATAGATTTGGTTAAAACCTCTTCTGTTGAAACAGACATCAGACAGCTATTCAAAAACGACCTGACATTGGAACCGAACAAGATCTTCACCATTTTTCTAAACGTTCTAAAAAGATATGATGCAGAAAGAGACTTTAACCCATTGCGAACCAGTCTCTTATTCAAATACGAAACAGCCTTTTCAGATAGACAGAGCCTATTCTTTCCTTCGCTATCTACCTCTGATGAAAACCACGAATATAAAGTGGTAGGATGTTTCTTAAGGTGATTAATGAAGGAAGTCATTATCCCTTCTTTTAAAGCCCTTTTGTGGGCTACGCATGCAGCAATCTTCTCTTCTCTTTTTAAAGAGCTGTCAAGGCATCTAAACACCGTCCTATCGTCTCCGATGAAATACTGAGGACGTTCTTCCTTAAGCTTAGCCCGGTATGCAGCATATCCTTCCTTACGGAGCATATCTATCTGAGACCGGATATAGAACCTTACGCACTTTTCTTCAGCCTCTTGCACGCTTTTAAGATAAGGAACTGACTTTCTTCCATATCGGAGATAGTCATAAACCATAGCCTCAATAAAGTCATTGTACGGAAAAAATCTTCCAAAGCCAAAGTTCCAAACGACGAAACATCGCACTCTATCTTTCCAGTAATCAGATATGATAAAGTTGCTGCAATATCTCAACTTCCTGTCTTTCTGATAGAAATGATGAGTATGTTTGTCATAAAATAGATTAAAATATCTCAAATTGCCTAAACACTGACCGGCTGGACGGCGTACTACATTGTACCCTAAGTTGCTGAAGCTATTGTATATAACTTCTATCGGAGAGATCTGCTCTTTCTTGAAGAGCTTGTCGTGTAACTTGTGAGGATTCATTATTTCAGTTATTTTTGTTTCCATATTGTTTTTGTTGTTTAGTGCAAATATATGATTTTATATAAAAAGAAGAAAATGCACTGCCTTGTATCCGGTTTGAGAGAAATAGGATACAAGGTTTTTTATTTTATGACGGTTTGGATAAGAGACAGGAAAACGACTCTGAACGTAACCGGCTGACCGTCAGTGGTGGGACAACAAATCTTGAATTAAAACTACGCCTATGAATAGTCTCCGTTTTCCTTAATATTAAGACCATTTTCAATGATCTTACCCATTATATCATTTATATTATTTTATATACTTTACCATTTATTCATATAATTGTTTACAGTGAATGAACTTAACGACCGAAGGGAGTTAAGTGAGTGAACGGATTGACAAATTATTTTTTCCGTCATCGTATTGTTCGCCTAATTGTGTGAAAAGATTGAGTATCGTGACCGAAGGGAACGATGCGAAAGAACATATAACATTTAAAAAACGACTGAACCTATCTACCGAAGGGAGATAGGTGATGGAGTGACATTAATAGTTATATTAAGTAGCCAGTGGAGAATTAGGCAGGTAGTAGGCGAGACGGGCTCCCATGCCCGTCAGGACAGTGGAGGTACGTAGGTCTGTTCTGTTAAACCAAGGCGATGATAGTTCCATCCTTCACGAAATCGCACAAAAAAGCCGGATTATCTTGATATCGTTCTTCAACCTTCGGTATCCGCATAACGAGTCTCAAATCCGGCTTCGCTTTATTAATATGAGAAATAAAACAATCTTGTTCTAATTATCAGTGACGCCTTTAATGCGAAGTTGTATATTGGGAAGCACGGCATTAATCAAAGCCATTTTCTTATCCTCTTCGCTTTCTTTTTGATGCTGTCTATACATCATGCTGTAATCAATGTCATCACCATCCTTTTTCCCGTCTAACGTCAGTAAATGATTTATGATGTCTTTACCATACGTTTCAGTCCATGTACGGAATCTCTCTTCCTCGGACTGTCTCTCCTGGGACTGGGCTTCCGGGTTAGGGAGGGCGGCTGCCACTTCTACCTCTGGAAGTGTTACCAATGCTGCTATTTCTCCATCATCTCCGAATCCCATTTGACCATACAAAGACACGGAATTTTCTTCAATTTCCAAACCAAGATTTTTAGCAACTTCCATAGCATAGTCATAACGGTCATCATTTCTTATAACACTCTTATGAGGACGTCCTGCTCCTTGGTTCCAAGCTACTACAGCATCCTTAAGGTTATCGGCGTTCATAAAATCCTGCCGGCTGTAGTTGTAATACCCTGGTCCTTCTTTTCCTTTTCTTGTGTATAAGAAATTAGAATATCCGGTTTTCCCTTCGTATTCGTCAGCCAAGAACTCAAGTTGGTCTTTGAATGTGGGTGTAGAATGTCCTTTCTTTTTGGCGTGCTTGAATAGCTTATCCATGCGTTCGTTGTGCCATTGCTGTATGCCGTATGACGTTCTGTTGTCTCCGTATATGTCATCTTTAAGGCCGGATTCAGCCATGAGGTTACCTATGATGGCGAGCGCCTGTATCTTGGACATGCCGCGCTTATTAGTAAAGTATTCATATGCTTCACGCTGCTTGCCAACTACGCCACCTTCCTTCTTGATGTTGGTATTGTATCTCTTTCCATTCCATGTAAATTCCTTAAGACCTCTTTTCCTGGCTTCTTTAAAGGCTTCACCTCTTGTAGTGGAAATAGAGTCTTGTAGCTCAAGATCATTTTTTATTCCAAGAATAGCATCAACAATAGTATTATCATTTTTATCAACATTATCCAAAACATAAGATTGACTTATCAAATTTGATACGCTCTTTCTGTTTTTATAAGTTCCTTCTTTATCTGATGGAGCTTCAAAAGCATATACAAGTGGATACGAATAATTCGTATCTGGATCCTCTGACATAAATTCGTTTACTGCATGAATAGCTTTTTTGTATTTAGTATCTTTTATACTATACTTCCCAGTATCTTGAACATGATCATAAAATCTGTCTATCATATAGTTGATATATCCACGCTTATCGCTCTTAAATCTCTCTTTATCTCTTTCAAACTCTTTTGGCGGATATCTTTTGTAATATTCTTGAAAAAGTCCCCTAAATTTTCCATCCTCAGATACAGCGTAGGGGTTTCCACCAGATTCTTCAATAATATTTCCAAGTACGGCTTCTATCTGGCGTTGATTAAAACCTTTATCATATAAAGCATCATAGATCATATTCATCCCTTCTACGTCCATAGTACGATGCTTACCCTTACCCACACGCTTCATATTTTCATATTTGGATTTGAATAAATCCCAATCTATTTCCGGCTTAGAAGAATCCCCTCCTTGTTTTTTGGATCTTATCTCCATCCTTTTATCCAAATCATTCTTTGAATCAATAATGGATCTAAACAGGATCTTGTTTGGATCATTCTCTTCGTATGGGATTTTATCTTCTACATAATCCCTTATTTCAAAAGGATATCCTATTGTATCAAGAGTCTTAGTAACAACCCCAACACCAAAAGGTTGATCGCTTCTATAAAAATCGTACTTATCTTTCACAACCATCCTACCTCTATCATCACGGTACATGGTAAAACTTGATAAGCCTGATAAATCATTTAAATCTCCGTAAGCATCCGGTATAAAATTATATTCGTTAAATACCTGATGTTCCCCGGTTCTGGCTTTTTTTAAGAGATCTATACCCTCTTCTACCATTCCAAGTTTCCTACTTGTTACATCCCTTAACTCCTCCAAATCAGATACGTCCTTGCCTGCAACTTTTCCATCAATTATCTTATTATCTAAGGAATCAAGCTCCTTTCCATATTTTTTAGCCATTTTCTCCCACCCACCATTTATCCTGTCAGATATAATGGATTTGATATTGTCTGGTATTCTAACAATCCCGTTTTCCTCTTTCAGGTTATTTGGTTGGTTTAAGAATCTAAACCAAAGATTCTGACTAAAATCATCTACATTGGCTTTCGGAACATCTTGACCAAAAAATTCCATTATTTTGGTTTTCAATCCTCTTTCATTGGCATACACATCAGGTGTTATATTAGATGCCAGATATTCTCTAAGTTTTACAAATGGACCAATTTTATTCCATAATGTTTTTGGTCGTTTGTCATTTACATATTTTTTAGTTTTCTTTGCCATCTTTTTCTTCCTCCTTCTTAAACTTATGGTAAGCACCACAAACCTTATCAACCAACCATCCTATTAGATAAGCAGCGTGCTCATCTTCTCCGGCGTCAAAACTGTAGTTAATATTAAGATACTTACAATAAAGGGAAAGACCATGCAGACATTCGTGTCCTATGGTTCTCACATCCATGTCAGACAGCGAATGAAATAAGAAACATATTTCTTTCCTGTGATTGGTTCGGTTTTCCACGAAAATAGTTCTGCCGCCATAATCGTCAGTCCATCCTTCCCAGCTCTGATCTTCTACTTCCAAGTTGGCGAACGTCTTTGCTATATACTCTTCATCTGCTCCAAGCAATACCCTTACATTATAGGGGTATATATCATTTTTATATAATACTTGTTTCATAACAAACTGTTTTTCAACAAAGGTAAATAAAATAGCCGAAGAATGCCACCATTCATTCTCCGGCTTATTATAATGGAAATCTTATTATGAAAACAATACAAATGTAAGATTTATATTTTTATCTTCTTAATTTCCTCAATCATATTCTTATATCCGCAGAACTTGCTGTTAATAACATCGAAAATAGATTCTGACCAGCCAGCTATGTTCAAGATATTAGATCCTCTGTAAAACATCTCACTTCCATATCCTTGAATAGAAATAGAAACGATCTTGCAATTTGGATTTACTTTCTTGAACTCTTTCAAAAGTTCGGCGAATTTGCCATATCCATAACTGGAGCTTTTCTCCCATACAACAGATTCACCGTCTCCTATCTGCATATCTGAAATAATGTACAAGTTATCTACCTTGATCTTATTTTTAACGCACTTATCCAAGAATGCAAAAAGACCGTTTTCAGTGGCACCACCGCATTTTACTCCGGCAGTAAAAGATTTTTTGTTATTCCATAAAACACCTTTACTTCTATCATATTCGTAATTGATAAGTTTATCACCAAACATGCCAATAAATACGTCAGGAAGCACAGATGCGATCATACAGCCAAATAAGTTACCAATGACAGCCGTATTTGTTTTGCTAAAGGCAGACACTTCAGAAGATCCTCCCATATCTCCACGTACAGAGCCAGAGTGGTCAATCAGGATAGCCGACCGCCCCTCCAGCACCGGCAGGTTTTTGCAGGATATGGTTATGGCTTTTTCCAACGCATCTAAAATCTTATATTTATTACGCGCTGTTAATTTAGCACGTTTTTTATCCGACTCAAATACAATATCATTATCGGAACTATCAGTGCCTATATTTTCAACCTCTTTGAAAGCTGAAGCAAAGCGGAAAGGAAGCATCTTCGAATTAAGTACCTTCTCTTCTATTGTAAGCTGCCTACAAACTTCATCTATTTGATCAGGCGCGTATTTGATTATGTTTACAAGGTTACGAACCATATTAAAAATAGGCATACCTTTTACATTGGAAACCACGTCCCGAATAGCGTCACCTAAAGCTTCTTTCTTTTCCTTATTGTCTTTCTTATCCTGTCCGGCTTTAGACATTTCTTTTTCAAGAATCTTGCTTTCGTATAATCCAGACAAAGACCTACCTTCTATAAGGTACTGGAAAGCCGTTTTGTTAGCCTGATTGCCTTTGGGGTGAAATAAGTTTACGAGGTCAACCATAGCAATGACCCTACTGTCCATCTTATACTTATCAATCCGATACGGATCAAGACCTTCCAAAGCCGTCTTAAATCCTTTCTTAATAGCACTGGATATACCTCTTAACTTCTTTGGATTTTTGCCGTTAAGAGCCGCATAACAGCCAAGGATTTCGCTCATATCATCAGGACGCATAACGATCTTGTTATAGAACCTTGAAGCCCATTCCTTACCCGATGCTTTGCTGGCAAGGACAGAAGCCATAAGATGCGTTACTGACCTAAGCTCTCCTTCTTTCCTGACATACAATGCTATTTGTGCTGCGAAATACGGATCTACTTGATCCATAAGGTCCTTAATCCTGTTCACCTTGTCTTTTTCTTTCTCATAATAAGAATCAGACAACATGGTAGTCATTACCGTAGACACCAACTCTTCTTCTGCGTTAGGCTTATACGCCTTCTCTCCCATGTGATTCACGATCGTAGGTTTAACACCTTCATCCTTTTTGTTAAACTTTCCCATTTGTTGTTGTTTTCTTTAAAGTGTTATACAAAAAAAGCAGTGATATTACTACCACTGCTTGAAAAAAATATATCAAAATGAATACTCAATGAGGGAAAAGCTGAAGTTAGTGTAAACAATGAAATAATGGATTTGAACCATCGACCTATACTTTAAAAGAGTATCGCTCTATCCATCTGAGCTAAATTCGAAGTAACTAACCCCATCACCACTCATTAGTTTTTATATATTTCAAACAGAGGAAAAACGGAGCCGGATAATTAAAATGAAAATATTGGATTCGAACCAATGAAAAGTATTATTACAGAATACCGCGTTATCCACTACGCTAATTTTCGAAGTAACCGAACTCCTCACCATCTGTATATTTTATTAAAACAGGGAGAACCTGGAAGGTGTTTTGATATGAAAGGAGGTTTTGATCTACCAACTGATCTAATTTTTCTTACATGAAAAATATAGGACTCGAACCTATGACACAAACCGAAGTATCACCTTCCATCACCACTGTCTTACATTATAATCTCTCTTGATTACGATGCAAATATAGACACTAAAATATGATTTACAAATTAAAATGATTTAAAATAGATTAATTTGAATAAATAAATCAATTGTGGTAATACAGGCAAATTATACCCTGTCCTCCTTTTCCTCCTTTACGTGACAGACCACCACCTCCTCCGCCACCAGCTCCAATGCCACCATTTCCGCCATTCGTAGGATTGCTTGAGCCTGAATTTCCACCATTTCCACCTGATTCAAGACCTGCCGCCCCACCACCTGCTCCAGACCCATCCGAACCAGATCCGTTCGAGCCTTCCCCCGAAGTTCCACCTCCTCCAAATAGGCCAATAGGAATAAGTACATTGTTATATTTATATCCTGTACCACCTTGATAAGATTGACTATTTCCACCTTTATAACCGCCCATACCATCTGCATTACTTACACTGTTTCCACCGGTCATTCCTGACGATGAATTTCCATTACCCGACATAGATGCGCCTGAACCACCAGCATAACCGTAATAACCATTCCAAGGACCAGGAGAGCCTCCACCATTATTACAAATCGCGATATCGGAAGATGGGTTTTCTACCAACTTTGATAGAATGGTATATATACTGTCTGGTATTTTAGAGCCATTACCAAGCCCTCCTACTCCCCCACTATTACCTCTTTGCCCTCCAGCACAGATTATCGTATCCCCGTTTATTTCAAGAGTTGTACTATCCCCATCAGTTTGTGCATTTACAGGCTTTGCAATTTTACAAGTCAAAGTTTTCGGTAGCAAAGAGATTTTTATATTACGAGCAAATGCTATTGTCCCAGAAGCTCCACCGCCACCACTGTTTGTGCCACCTCCGCCGCCACCTCCAACTACAAGTAAATCAAAATAACGATATCCTTTTTCTATCGTATAATTCTGATCTACCCCTAGATTACTCATTAATTTCACCAATTTTGGTTGTTGTTTATACGCCTCAAACCTTCTTCTCATGTCATCTATTCTTAATCTTATCTTCAAAAATCAACCACTGGAATATAATCTTTCGGTTGCTAATTACTTTCTTTATCCTCATCAGCATCCAACTTCCTCTTAACCTATCCAGCCATGACCGTCTGAAATTAAGAGAATCAGGATTAACTGACTTATTTATATCGTTATCGTCCTTGATCCAGATAGGTGTTTCAGATCGGTCATCGTCAACCCTGTTGAAGAAGTCATTTAACTTATGTCTTCTATATACCTCAGTATCCAGAACCTCGGTATGGTCGCCTACGATCTTCGGATACGATATGCGTTGCGCTAAATTATTCTTTTTTTCTGGAACAAGATGAATTTCACCTGAGTTGTTTGTGTCGTTGTAGATAGTTATCGTATCTAAACCTACTTTCCTATCAAGAGTGTAATTCACATCATCGACGTATTTCCTTGCATCAAGCTCGTATTCTACAGAAGCCAGCGTAGAGCCATTATATTTCTCTTTTATCGGCACTTCTAATATAAATGGATATGTTGCTCCGTAGAATGTCTGGAAGCTCTTATTCGTCAGTAAATGACTCCATAAGCCGCCTTCTTCATCTGATGCCGGGAAGTTTATTCCTGTCTGGAAATATTGTTGCTGTTCTATATAATAGTCAGGGCAGAACGAATAATAAGAAATCCATTCTTGCTTCAGACACGAATATCCGATAGTGAACGACACATCCTTGAAATACTGTTCGTCTTTTAAGGATATTTCCTTATCGTTTGACAACACCTCTGTTTCATTGTACAAGAACCTTCCACCATCATATTTGTAATATGCCGGGTTCTTAACAGGTATATAATCTTTTTTCGTGATAAGTACCCTCTTATACCTATTATCCCATCCAAGAGACAGACCAAGACCGATAAATTTATTATCCGTATCTTCTTCTGTCATTTCTGTACCGGTTAAGATATTAGTTATTCCGTATCTAAGGATCTTAAACGGAAGATGACGCTTAAGCCAATGTCTGACACCTACACTAAGTTCCTTAAGATTACGTCCGTTCGGGTCGGTCATAAACACCTGTGCTCTTTTAGTATCTACCCAGAAATGACCAAACTCTGAACTAATTATTTCAGTGCTCTGGGTTCCAGAATAACCGAGGTCGGTCGTGTTGTACTCCAGAGGCCGGGACGCGAACAGACCGCCGGTGCCCATCTCAGCCTGCCCTGGGGAGGTGCGCTCCTTGATTACGTCTATGGCGTTATGGAGTGAAACCTGGTCCTCGAACCTGACAAGGATCTGATCAGATTCAATACGCTTCATGTGAATAAGCTTACCGTTGCTGGTTGGGAACTCATGATAGTCCATAGGCTTGTACGTTAGCCACGGATCTGTTTGACTGTTTTCAGATACGTCAGCCCTACTCCATATAACACCATTAGGTCGCTGGTAAGCACAATCATAAAAACGACGTTCGTATGTTGCCGGCAATACATTAGGTGTTAATGTCATTCTTGATGAATAGATAGGACTTATCTTGTAATCATTGTCCCTATGGATAGATACGTTCTTTTCTTGTGTCCACCAAACAAAATCTCCTACTTTTGGATAGAATAATTCATGAGGCTGAGGGCCCTCTAATCTGAAATTACAATTTATTTCAGACTCTACAAGGAACTGAGGAATACCATAGAACCATGTATAAAATCTGCCATCTACATACTTACCGGAGGTGTCACCGTTCAATTCATACAAGCTCTTCCTATTTGGGTAAAAAGCATATCTTCCTTTATTAGAAGATGTCCAACTATTGAAACGTTCGTTATCCGTGGTTTCAAGCGCATCTTCCCCTGTATCATAATTAACAAAATATCTTGGATATCCTACATTTCTATAATCCATGTAAGGGAAAGGTATCATATCTCCAATACCAAAAGCACTATTATAAAAAACAGGAAATTTTCTCTTTAATGAAAATCTGGTTATCACTGTATCACCACCGAACATCAGTTTCTTTTCATTAGTGAAAAATCCACATCCACCTATGGAAATCCATTTTATATCTTCTATTTGACCATATTGATCCGGCCTATATCTCATAAGCCTCATATACGGAGAACAGATGTATGAAACTGATTTGGATTGCTCGAATGTTCTTCCTGCTACAACATCTCTTCCAGCAATAACCAAATCATCTATACGGCTACTGTCGTAGTTGTAGACATAGTTCGGATATTCCAATAAATATTTCGATTTACCATCTCCTTTTTCACCTGGATCACCAAATGATAAAAATAACGAAGATTCACGATCTATATTATTAACAAATAAGAATCGTCCCTCATTATCGTTTTTACCGGTTCCCCATTTAGATGACATACTGGCATCCATCATAGGATATACACCGGACTTCATGTACTTAACAGAAGATAAACCACGAGCAAAATTTCGTTCATACTTATCCTGGTCCGTTATACCTATCATTGAATTATATAATCCTACAGAAGTATAATACCATGCATGATTACGTCTTGGTCCATTGTTTATAAACGTATTAAGCCAATCATAACGGTACTTACCGTACAATATCGGGCCCTTAGCAAGAGTTTGACTGATGGTTGACACCATTGAAGAAAACAGCATGGCCACACTTAAATTCGTTAGGAATCCTCCTCCGGTAAGACCAGCCGACCCTCCTATGTATCCAGACTGAGCCCTTATCTGAAGCTCTTCTGCTATCATAGCGGCTATTGTGGCACTTGATTCAACTGCGGCAAGTGACGCAGCCATCGTATAAGCGGCAGGACCTAAGATAGTCCATTTTGGATGATCTTCGACAGGTATAAAACTGCCTACAGACATTCCTCTTTGAAACCCGTCTATACATACTTCATTTGGAAGTTCGGGCTTGTTGAAATAAATATCAGGCGAACAAAATGAATACCACACGTTTCCTCCTTTGTCGAAAGGATGGGATATAAACTCGTCTCTTTTGCCAGACGTATAATTATATTGATCTTGTGATAGGTCATTATATGGGTAATTAGGATAGATATTTACATTACCATCGTCTCCTATGTATCTAAGCATATCGTAGGCCAATCCTGAGGCCACAACCGACCTATTTAGCCTCCTATCTCCACGATACAGTTCATATCCTACGATCGTATCTCTTTGTTGTTGCGTAATCAAACCAGAATCTACCGCAAAATCCAAAAACACTTGTATGGTGTTCTCATCTACCATAATACCTACCGGATATATTTCAGAAGCTATGTCATATCCACGTTCATCACTGTTCATAAAAGGTATATGCTTGTTATCTGGGAACCGGTAATGACGTATAGGTTGTTGGCAAAATACGGTAGAAGTATCTACTCCTCCATAAGAATGACCCTTGAAATAAGATAATCCATTTTTGTCTGACAAAGGAGCACCATAATATTCTGTTAACTTATTCATAATATTAGAATAAGCTTCTGTTTTTTTTGGATCATCATAAGATCTACCTGTGTCTATTTTCATCCTACTACTATCATAAAGTTCAAAATTAGCAGGATATTTCTCAGATGATTCCCAATATGCAAAATCCCCGTATTTATAAGGACGAGGCTTGCAATTAATAGCCCTATCTCCACATGTCTGACATTTAGATGCAAATACTACCGTCGATCTTAATGTTATTGAATCAACAGACAAATCAACCTTATTTATTTCTTTTTCTCTTACACCAAAAATATAAGGATATATGGTTTTACCTGTAGCAAAAGCGACTCCAAGAATAGCACGGGAAGGCTTCTTTCCTTCTTCTTCCTCTTCTTCTGGGGTATCATAATTTTTATAAGAACAAAATTGAATTTGTCTAAACGTCATTATCCAAGGAACCGCTACAATAGGAGATTCTATTGTAACATAAAAATAATTTTGACCTATAGAATCAAAAAACTCTTCATTTATTTCTCCGAAAGCCGGTCTTGCTATGTTAACAATAACGGAATGAGATGATTCATACTCAGGTCTATCAAATTCAACTGGTACTATTCCAAGAGGGGACCATGTTTCAACATCCTTCCAAAAAGAAACACGAACGTAATTGGTAGACACAGCATCCATTATGCCATCTACCTTTCCAAGAGCTTCAAGATAAAGAACTTTGTTCTCGTCTTTATAACCTTCTATGTCCCACTCTTCTGGTCTATTAATCCTAATAAATCTTGCATTTGTCATTACATTTCTGACAAACTTCCATACCACAAATTCAGATGCGAATCCAATATTAAGCTTATCCCCTGTAGGATTATTAAATGTAGCATTGTTTACATACCCTTCAAATTTCCAATCAGTTTCATCTATACCGGTATCCGAATTTTTATATATCATATCTTGCAACTTCTCAGAAGCTTCAGGCCAAAATTGCTCAATACAATACCTGGGTCCGTTCTTTGATCTATACTGATTATTTATGACTGTACTGGTAGATCTACCGGCTCGCCAATCTCCTACATCATTTATCTTTTGGCTCCATCCATCTATATGAAGAATATAACTTCCAAGAAGATAATTATAATTCTGAAAGTTGTTATAATCAGTTCTTGACACAGTAGGATCAGAGCAATAACTCTCAATATAACATCCGCATGTACAAGGCATGGTATCTAATACGTATATAGCATCAGACACGGTTTTTAAAACAGATCCAGGTTGTAAGTATGGATAAAACTCAGAACAAAGGTGTTGATTGCCATCACCTGATATGCTGCCAGCGCTATACCCAAAAAATGCTTCCTCCATCCATTCAGATAAAGAATCTATTGTCTCGTAATTAAACAACACAGAATACTTATTCTGACTTTCTCCTCCTGTGGTATATAGATAATCTGTAGAGACGTGTTCCATTTCGCTAAGAACCTTATAGATATAATCTTCTACAAGGCCTGTTATTAGTGGAACTGGAGCTGACAATATAGATTCTTGACGATGAGGGACTTCGCAGTCTCCTTCCATTTCTGGTAACCTAATATGATCAATTGGCTCCATATAATCCTGTGTTCCATCTTCTCTGTATTTGGTAGCTATATCACATATCTGTCTTTCATTGTTTCCATTCTCCTTATTATTACAAGCTACAAGACCTATATTTTCAGACAAATAATTTATAGGGGTTCCTACAATATCATCATAATCGATAATAAATCTTGATTTCCCTTTAAAAGTAGCGAAATTGCTTTCCACTATAACAGTTT
>UMCV01004656.1_pt1 | contig 27263 bp, 17 predicted proteins | sample 1964311 | NCBI WGS metagenome assembly UMCV01 (sample SAMEA4835976, study PRJEB28245) | human gut metagenome | biome: gut microbiome; material: fecal sample | place: Denmark | collected 2008 | reverse complement strand
CCTTCAAACAAACAATTCAAAACAGCTTCTAAGAATTGCCGAAAAAAGGTTTTTGAAAATGCATAGACTGCAATTCTGTCGGGCAAAACCGCCGAAAGGGCTTGTTTTGACGACGGAATTGCAGAGGAATTATATGTGTGGGGCTTTGCTGGGCCTTCCGGAGTGCAAATCTATAGCAAACAAATCAAAAATAGCCTCTAAACGGCTGGCATAAGAGAATCGTCCGCCGCGAAACAGATTCGCGAAATCCGGGAACAGTAAAGTTTCTTTACGAAATGCGGTTAACAACAGCACCAAGGTTAGGTCCAACAGGCGGCCAATGATGATACCCGGCAGACCAGCTGGGGTCTCCCGTGAGCGGAGAGTCGCTTCCTGCGCACGAGGCTATCTCTGAAGGGGGCTTGGTCGCTCTGCTTTCTAAGCGCAGGTGCGATGAATGACCGAAGATAGTTCTTGATAATATTTCCTTTGGAAATTTGTTTTATTGGAAATTAATTCCGTACTTTGGGAAAGTTTTCGTTGGAAACTATTGTATAAATGCTTGTTAATTATTTAAAACACTGATTATTATGAATGCAATTACGTTAAAGGTGCTCTTTTGCATCAGCGGGGTGGCTGTCGGTGGGCTTCTTCTGTTCTCTTCTTTTGAGACCAAGGCTACAGAAAGGTGGGGAATAGGAAGTGCTTTGGTTGCCGAGTCTGTCGAAGTGGCTCTGACTCGGGTTGCTGAGCTGGGAATTGAGAAGATGGATCTGGAAAATTCTGGAGTTAAAACGCTGAAAGGGAATGAATTGACGACTGAGGTGCCGAATGCCGAAAGGTTGACGGCTGAGCAGAATGCTGAGGTGCCGAATGCTGAAAGGTTGGCGGGAGAGCAGAAAGCAGAGCTGTCGGGTGCCGAAAGACCGGCGGAAGAGCAGAGTGTTGAGATGACGGGTGCGGTAAGGCCAGATGAGGAGACGGCGGCGATGGAAAAGCCGACGACAAAGGTGGTGCACATCACCAAGGCTGACTTCCTTAAGAAAGTCTACGACTTCGAAAAGAACCCCGATGAGTGGAAATATCTCGGATCTCAGCCGGCCATTGTCGATTTCTATGCGGACTGGTGCGGGCCGTGCAGGCAGCTGTCGCCTGTGCTGGACGAACTGGCCAAGGAATATTCAGGGAAACTCACCATCTACAAGGTCAATGTGGACAATGAGAGGGGACTGGCTACATTTTTCGGCATAAGATCGATTCCGACGCTTCTGTTCATTCCGATGAAGGGTAAGCCGCAGAGGTCTCTCGGGGCTTTGTCTAAGACGGAGCTCAAGGGAATCATCAAGGATGTTCTTAAAGTTGAGCTGTAGTTGGTAGGTCGTGGAGAATAAGAAGAACACAATCTGCCGCCTTCGCGAGATCCATAGGGCGATCTCCGGGCTGGACGCTGAGTTTCAGAGGAAATTCGGGCTGAACCTGAACGAGGCGATGCTTCTCTGCTTCCTTGCGGGGCAGGGAAGCGCTTCGGCATCGGAACTATCAGATGAGTTGGGGCTTACACATTCGAATATGTCCAAGGTTCTTGCCTCGGCGGAAAAAACATCCCTCATCAGCCGGAAACTTAACCCGGCTGACAAGCGGGGGATGATCTTCTCGCTTACAGACGAGGGCCGCATCCGGCTCGCCTCCATCCACTGTGAGGAATTGGTGATCCCGGACTTACTCAAAGGAATCCTCGGTTAGGCTCAGAGCCTTCCGCACTTCCTTGCAAGCCTTTCAGAACAAGACCTCTAAAGATCCACTGTGTGGGTAAGATTACCGTCGGTGTCGTAGATCCTGACGGCGATCTTTTTGGCGTTCACGGTGATCTCCATCCTCTGCCACTGGCCGTTGGTGATCACAGGGAAGGATGCGTCGGTTGATCCAACTTCGCGGAAAGAGTACTTGTGCACGTGGCCGCTCAGCATCAGATCGACACCCGCACCGTTGAGGATAGGCAGGAACTTCTCCGACATATTCAGATTGCCGTGCCATGCGTCCTTGATCTGAGGGGGAATATGGTTGAAGACGATCCTTCTTTCGGCGTTCTTCCACTCATCACTCTCCACCACGCCCTTGAGCCATTTGGCCTCCTCGTTCAGATAAGGCTCCGAGCAGAGCCGTCCTTGGTTCTCGATGTCGCTGTCCACCTTGTCCTCGCCGCCGTCCAGCACCAGAAACAGGAACTTGCCATATTTGAAGGAGTAGTAGGGGCCGTGCTCCGGGAAGTCGAAATATTCAGAGATCCGCAGCGCGTCCCTGCCTCTGAACTCGTGGTTGCCGCGGGCCATGAAGAGAGGAGTCTGGTCGGCGAACAGGTCGCTGGCCGGCTTGAGGTAGTGCCGGACGATCTTCTCGCTGTAGGCCAGGTCGGAGGTCATGTCTCCGTTGAACAGAACGAAGTCGAACTCCTTGTTCTTCTCCTTGTCCGCGAACAGTCTGCGCAGTAGCGAGTCCTGGGCGTGCACGTCGTTGACAACGGCGAACCTGACCTCGCTGTAATCCTCTTTGAGAGTGGTGGCCTTAGGCAGGTCAACCTTGTAGGCCGGCGCTCCGGAGCCTTTCCCGTAGACCGGATTGTAGTTGTTGTAGTAGTCCTGCACCGCCGTCATCATCACCCTGTAGCGGTAGCTGGTGCCGGGCTTAAGCCCGCCAACCGTCACCTTGTGGATCTTGCCGATAGGCTTCAGCCCGTGGCCGCGCATGTCGTAGTACTTCGGCCTGTCCTTGTAGTAGAAATTCTCCTCGTTGTCCGGAGCGATCTCCACCCACCCCACGGCATCTACATCCGTTATCCACATCACCGTGAAGCTGTCCGTGGTAACATTCTGAAGGTAAGGCCCGCACACAATCCTGGCAATGGCCGGCCCGTTCTGCGCCTCCGCCAAAAACGGCAGCACCGCCAGAACCGCGATTAAAAGGTACTTTCTCATATTCTTGAATATCACTGTTTATCGTCTGTTCGTCAGAGGTCCGGCCAAAGAAACCCGGCAAACCGTCTGTCCGTCTCGTTGAACACAAATTTACTTCGTTTTGCCGAAAAGGCAAAATCATTGGCGCGGTTCATTCAATCCGCAATGGATGAGTCCACTTGAAAAGTCGTTTTTGAAAAACATGTGCCTCGCAGATACTTCTGTAAGGGGTAAAAAGTGGCAAATGGCACTTTTTCAAGTGGGCTCATGGATCCAAATGTTCGAAATGACTATAATTCATTATTTTTGTGTTTGATTCCGAGACTCTTCTATGTGGTTAAGGAACGATTATAATAACCAATAATGAGTCCACTTGAAAAAGTCTTTTTTTGAAAAAATATGTGCCACACAGGTACTTCCAACGGGGGTAAAAAGTGGCGAATGGTACTTTTTCAAGTTGACTCAATAATGTATTGAATAGTTATGAACAGCATGCTGATGAGGGGCTTGATGATCGGCCTGACTGCGCTGTCTGGCAGTCTGGCTTTGTCGGCTCAGGTTGTGGTTTCTTCAGGATTTGAACAACTTGACAGATGGGCGTCCGAGTGCCTTGCCGAAAGGAGTATGACCCTTGGTTATCCAGGCAACAATGACATAAGACTGGAGGAGTTTTACCGCTGGTACATAGGAAACAATCTGGAACCGACGGCAACAACCACGGTATTTATTTCGGAGTCAATTATCTGAAGAGGAAGACCGGCAAGATGCCCGTCGTCTATGTCTCTGATGAGGCTCATTACAGCAACTACCGCCTTTGTGATCTTCAGCACCTCGAAGTCCGTCTTGTGAAGAGTGACTCCATGGGCAGGATGGTGCCGGACTCGTTGGAGAAAGTCCTTGACCCTACACGCCCTTGTCTGATAGTCTATGCGATGGGTTCCACCTTCAAGGGTGCCATAGATGATCAGAAGGCTCTTGATGATGTACTGGCAAGGCACGAGGGGATGGCTGTATATCGTCATGTTGATGCGGCTCTGTTCGGTGGCTATCTGCCATTCACCGAATATAAGGACCTGGTTGACCGCAGGAAAACCGGCTTTGATTCCATTAGCGTCAGTGGTCATAAATTCTTCGGCATCGACAGCCCTTGCGGACTCTTCATCACAACCCGCGACGTTTACGACAATCAGTCAACCTACGACATCTCTTATCTGAACGCCAACATGCGCATGATAAACTGCTCACGATCAGGAATCGAGCCACTCAAATTTTGGTGGCTTATGAAAACGGTCGGCGATGAAGGCTGGACAGAGCAGGCCGCGAGGATTTTTGAAAACACGCGATACCTTAAGTCTGAGCTTAAAAGGATAGGTTGGCCTTATTGGAACAATGAATATAGCAACACGGTCATATTCCGCCGTCCTTCCGCCAAAGTCGTAAGGAAATATAATCTCGCTTGCGGCGAGGACGTGGCGTTTGGCGGAAAGCTGTCACATGTTGTCGTCATGCAGCATGTCACAAAGGATTCGATCGACAGGCTCATCGCCGATCTGCGGAACGAGACAATCTCGGATCTGTGACGTCAATCGCATTCCCGCACATCTGGGTCGTCTCAGCCGACGAAATCCTTTGGCAGGACACCGAACTGCCTGAAGAAGCATTTGGCGAAGTACGACGGGGTGTTGAAGCCTACCATGTAGCAGATCTCATTGACCTTGTACTTTTGCTCGGCCAGCAGGCTGGCGGCCTTGCGCAGACGCATCTCCTTGATGAAATTGTTAGGAGTCATGCCGCAGGCCTCCTTGGTACGCTCGAACAGGACGGAACGGCTCAGGTGCATCTGCTCCGCCAAGTCATCGACGGAGAAATCCATGTCGGTAAATCTCACAGACACTATCTCGCTGATTTGCTGAAGGAATTGCTCGTCGCCTTTACCCTGCACGGTGCTTCTTAACGGGGCGTACGGACGTTTGCTGAAACTGTCCCAGATCATTTTTCTCTTGTCGAGAATGCCGTTTATCCGTGTGATGAGATACTCGATCTCTACCGGCTTCTCCAGGAAGATGTCAGCTCCTTTCCCGATGCCGCTGACTTTCAGGCTGAGATTGTCGCTGCTTGAAAGGAGAATGACTGGAATATGACAGAAGCGCTCCTCGTTCCTTAATTCCCCACAGAGATCAATTCCCACGGCGGCGTCGCTGATGATCAGGTCTATCCGTTCCCCGTTGTCGAGTGTCTGTTTTGCTTTCTCCGCATTCTCCTCGGTGTGGATGTCCTGGTAGTGTCTGCTGAGGGCGAGAGACAGGAATTCTCTCATCTGGGCATCCGGATCGATGATCATGATGCTGATCTCCCTTCGTTTGACGGTGTTGGTGTCCTGCAGGACTGTGTCCGCCGCACTTTTTTTCGCAGTCTTCTCAATCTCTGCCGCTATATTCCGGTACTCTCCTTTCATCGGCATAGATACATCTCCCACGTCCGAGCGGAGGCTCTCTATGCTATTGTGCAGGAAATCAAGGATCTCATGAGTGATGACGTGCAGTTTGTCGCTGCTGTTCTTGATGATCGCCGCATTTTTCCGCGCCCTGTCGGAGAGCCCCTTCTCTGCCAGGATCTCATCCACGGGGCCGTTGATGAGCATCACGGGGGTACGGATGCCCTTTGCGATGTCCGTGAACAGCTCCAGCTCGGTCTCCAAACGTACTCTATCCCTGTCGCGGCGTATCCTTTCAGCCTTGTTGGCTTTCCGTTCCTTTTGGTAGTCCCAAAGAATCCGGGCGAAAAGCAGGACAAGTGACAGGAGGATGATGGAATATACTATGATGGCACCCGTGCTGTTGTAGAAATAGGGCTTGACTTTCACCACTGTAGGGATCTCCGCGCTCCAGACTCCGTCGTTGTTGCATCCGGAGACCAGGATCGTGTGCTCTCCTCTTTTAAGCCCGGTCAAGATGATCTCATTGCCTCTGTAGTCATATTCGTTCCACTCTCCATCATCGATTTTCCACTTGTACCTGTTCTTGTGCGGAGCAATGTAACTCAGGACAGAGAAAGTCAGCCTCAAGGGTTTATGACCCGTCCTTATGTGCATTTGCCCGGTTTTTCTGGCTTCGGCCAGAAGTCCTCTCGCCTCGGTCTCCGATTCACTGTAATCCACGTCGCTAAGGTAAAGTCTCGGGGCGATGCTGTTTGTCGGTATCTCGTCCGGTCTGAAATAATTGAATCCACCATTGGTGCCAAGGAAAACCACCCCGTCTGATGTAAGTACTCCTGAGTTGTAATTGAGGGCGTTGGCGCTCAGCCCGTCTCCGGTTCCGAATAATTTTGCTTTTTGCGTCTGTGTGTTGTATCGCACAAGTCCGGAGTTTGAACTGACCCAGAGGTTGTCGTTTTCTGAAATGATGTTGTAGACAGTCTGGTCGGAGGAGAGTATGTCCTTAGAGCTGATGGGCGTGATTATCCCCGTGTTTGTGTCATATCGGATCAGTCCGTTTCCTGCCGTACCTATCCAGATGATGTCCCGGACAATCTCTATCGCCAGAATCTTGTCAGGAATCACACCTTTGGTCGAAGGTTTGCCTATCGTGCCCGTCTTCGGGCTGTACTTCATCAGGCCGCTGCTTATGGATGCGATCCAGATGTTGCCTTGGATGTCCCCGCGGATGTCGATCACGTCACTGTTGAATCCGAGATCGAGGGTTTCCCGGAAATCATCACCTTCCTTGATCGTTATCCCGGTCTTGGTGCCTATCCATAATCTTCCGTTGATGTCCTTGAACAGTGCGTAGACACTGGCGTCTGTGCCATCCTTGTCACTGTTGAATTTCGGCCAATGCCTTGTCTCGCCGCTCTTCGTGTCCAGATAGTAAAGACCCTTACTGTAGGTTCCGACCCATAGCCCGTCGCCGTCTTTCAGCAGGGCGTGGATGTTGAGATTCGGTATGTTCCTGTCCACGATTTTTTCCTTGCATATTTCTGAAGCCATGTCATAGAGAAACAGGCCGCCGTCATCTGTACCGATCCAAAGTTTTTTGCCCGGATCTTCGCAGAACTTGCTGATTACCCTGCCTTTCTTCCCAGTGGTGTCCGTCATGGAGAAGTTGAAAAGAGAGGAGCTTTTATTGGTATAGTTCACCCCACCGAAGTATGTCGCCACCCATATTCCACCCTCTTGATCCTTCACAATGTCGTAGATGAAGTTGTCGGTGATGCTTCTGTTGGTGTTTGGCTCGTAACGTATGTTCTCGCACCTGCCGGTTCTTGTGTCAAAGTTCACAATACCGTTGTCGCAGCCGTAGGAGATGATTCCCGGTTCCACCTCCGTGACAGTGTGGATCCTGCCGGTGTATAGCTTGCTTCCGTTGTCGGAAGTGAGCCTGTAGTTCGTGAATGACCCGCTGGCCTTGTCGTAGCGGAAAAGACCGTTTCCCCATCCTCCTATCCAGATGTTGCCCTGGTAGTCCTCGCACAGGCTGAAAGCGGCGTTGCCCTCGGCTTTCGCTCTCTCATCGTAGATGTGTATTCTGGAGAACATGTTCTTGTCGTCATCATAGAGATAGATATTCTGGCTGGCATTTGTACACCATGTTCTGCCTCTTCCGTCACATAGTACTGAAGTGATGTAGTCAGAATCTATTCCGAATTTGTTGTCCTTCCCTTTTGAGAACCGGATAAGCCTACCTGTCTCGATGTCGTAGCGAAGGAGGCCTTGTCCCAATGTCGCTATCCAGAGCCTGTTCTTCTTGTCCAAGTCCAGGCTTCGTACAAGTATGTTGCTGAGACTGTTCATCTCTGCTTCCGGTAACGACTTAGGAGTCAGGATCTCCGTGAAGAGTTCCTCGTTCTTGTCGAAAGCGTAGAGGCCATTCTCCGTACCGATGTACAGAGTGCCGTTCATGTCTTCCTTCAAGGAGTAGATCGAGTTGTTTCCCAGCGACCTGGAATCGGACGGGGTGTTCCTCCAAGTCTTCAAGGTAGTGCCGTCGAACCTTGTGAGCCCGTCATTGGTGCCGAACCACATCAGCCCGTCCTTGTCTTGCAGAATTTTGAATATGGTGTTGGAACTCATGCCGTTTTCCATCCCATAGTGTATGAACTTGTGCTTCTGCGCGCTGGCCGGGAATGGGCAGAATGCAAGGAAAAGGGCGATAAAAGCGGTGGTGCGTTTTAAAGACATGTCGTACAAGTTTTATCCAAAAATAATATAAAAGTTCTATGTTTTTCACTTCTGTCGCCGTTAAAAAGCCCTAAATAGGATAAATTTTGTATAAATTAAGATAAACGAGCGGTCGGGATAGTCTCTTTCTGTCTACCTTTGACATGGCCATTGGGCGGATTAACAACACTATTATTGCAAACCATAAAAATCAGTCAGAATGAAAAATCTTAGTTTAAAGGTTTCGCTTCTTGTCTTGACATTACTGTTGGGGGCTGTGGCTTCTTTCGCACAGTCCGAGGCCGTTCTGTCAGGTGTCATCACGGACACAGGCGGGGAACCGCTCCCTGGCGCGAGTGTCACTTTGATGGAGACGAAAACACCTTTTGGTGTCGTAACTGACGTTGATGGTAAGTTTTCCATCACTGTTCCGGTCAACTCCACGGTCGAGGTCTCTTTCCTTGGCTTTGTCTCTCAGACCTTCCGTGTGAAGTCATCTCAGAAGATACATGTCTCTTTGGTGGAGGATGAGAATATCCTTGACGACGTTGTCGTTGTCGGCTTCGGCACTCAGAAGAAGGAGTCCGTAGTGGGAGCTGTGGCGGCGATCAAGCCGAAGGAGCTGACGGCTCCGGTGCGTTCCCTTACCAACTCCATCGCCGGAAAGGTGGCGGGTATCATCGCCGTGCAGTCTTCCGGAGAGCCTGGCAAGGATGATGCCCAGTTCTGGATCAGAGGCATCTCCACATTCACCGGAAATCAGAACCCCCTTGTGCTGGTGGACGGCATCGAGCGCCCTATGAGCAACGTCGATCCTCTGGAGATCGAGTCGTTCTCCGTGCTGAAGGACGCTTCCGCCACCGCTGTCTATGGAGTTCGTGGAGCCAACGGAGTCATCCTCATCACGACGAGGCGGGGATTCGACGGCAAGGCCAAAGTTGACGCCCGCTATGAGCAGGGTTTCTCCTTTGCTACCAAGCGTCCGTCTTATATGAGAGCCTATGAGCGATCAGTCCTGTTCAACGAGGCCATAGACGCCAACCCTTCCGCCGCACAGTCCCTTAAATATTCCAACGAAGAGATTATCGCGATGCGCGACGGCACGGATCCAGAGTTGTATCCGGATGTGGATTGGCAGGATGTGCTCATGAGGAAGTATTCCATGAACGAGAAACTGAGTGTGAACATCTCGGGTGGTTCAAAATGGGTGAAGTACTTTTCCGCCATGTCGGTGTATAACCAAGAGGGACAGTACGCCGTGAACAACAGCGACTACCCTTGGGTTTCGACAAAGATCGGATCGTACGGAAAGAACATCAACTACATCCGTTATAACTTCCGTACCAATGTTGACATGGACATCACGAAATGGACAAGAGTCTCGCTGGGACTTCAAGGTAACGTGGCCAACAATGTCGAGCCGGCCGAAGGGTCGGACAACATCTATCTCTGGATCAACAACTGCGCCCCTAACGCATTCCCAGTCCTTTACAAGGATGGAAAGTTCCCGGGCAGGGATTCGCTCTACAATCCTTACATCCAGTTGACCCAGCGAGGCTACAAGACCACCACCACAAACGAGCTGCGTACCAATCTGTCAATCTCTCAGGACTTCTCTTTCTGGAGTTGGGCGAAAGGATTGTCGGCCATAGTCCGTTATGCCTATGACGCTGTCAATTATGATGTCGCCAAACGTTCCAGGGATCTTACTCTCTATGAGGCTCTCGGACGTGACGAGGCCGGAGACATCCAGTACAAGGTCATCGACGCCAACAAGCAACAGGAGTATCTGAACTATTCCTCGTCGGCCTCAGGCAACAGAAGCCAGTACTTCGAGGCTTCCCTCAACTACGACAGAGCCTTCGGCAAGCATGAGGTGGGAGGCTTGGCGCTTTACTACATGAAGGATTACAGGATCAACACGGCCAGCAGCTACATCTCCAGCCTTCCAAACCGCTCGCTCGGTATCGCCGGGCGCGTTACCTACGGCTATGACAAGAAATATCTCGCCGAGGTGAACATTGGTTTCAACGGCTCGGAGAACTTTCCTAAGGGGCAGAGGATGGGATTCTTCCCTGCTGTGGCCTTAGGTTGGGTCGTGTCCAACGAAGGATTCCTCAAGGACAACAGCGTCCTTACATGGCTCAAGCTAAGGGCTTCATACGGTCGTGTCGGTTCCGACCAGATTCGTTCAACCCGCTTTGCCTACCTCTCAACTCTGAAGGATGCTGACGGAACATCCGATTTCGGTCTCAACTTCAACAAGGGGATCGGCGGACTCGCCGAGGATCAGCTTGCGGCGCAGAACATCACGTGGGAGACCGCATCCAAGTACAATGTGGGTCTTGAACTGGGTTTCTGGAACGCCTTCCGCGCCACGTTCGAAGGATTCTATGAGAAAAGAAGCAACATCTTCATCCAGCCGCAGGTGTCTGAGATAGCGGGTCTGCAGAATCCTGCCTATGCCAACACCGGTGTGATGGACAACCGTGGTTTCGAGGCGACCCTTGAGTACAACAAGGCTTTTGACAACGGAATGGTGTTCACCGCCCGCGGCAACTACACTTTCGCGCGGAATAAGTACATTGATGACGGTAAGGTCTACAAGAATCCTTGGCAGGATGTGCGTGGTACCCGTTACGGCGAGCGTAAGCTCTATGACGCCATGCATCTTTTCTCGAAAGAGGAGATTGACGCCCTTCCGGAGTACTACCGTCAGTTCTCTCTTACCAAAGAGCAGCTGCGTCCTGGAGACATCCGCTACCGTGATGTCAACGATGACGGTAAGATCACAGAGGATGACATGATCTGGACATCCTCTCCGTCCAGACCGGAGCAGGTGCTTGGACTCGGAGCCTCTCTCTCATGGAAAGGTTTTGACTTCTCTTTCCTTATGCAGGGTGCTTTCGGGGCGACTACATATCTGACTTCCGGATGGTACTTCCAGCCTTTCCAGGCTGAGCGTGACCCTAAGCTTATGGGTAACCTCATAACCAAATTCCGCGACCGCTGGACAGAGGAGAACCCTGACCCGTATGCCTTCTCCCCGAGGCTCTACATGGGACAGAACGTCAACAATTACAAATCCTCCACATGGTGGGTGCGCAACAGTGACTACATGCGTCTGAAGAACCTTGAGTTCGGCTACACATTGCCACGCAAGGCTCTGGACAGGATGAGACTGGACAATCTCAGATTCTATGTGTCTGCTCAGAACCTCATGACTTTTAGCAAGTTCAAGAAAGAGTTCTGGGATCCTGAAGTGGGAGCGGATGCTTACCCTATTCAAGCTACCGTGTTCCTTGGCGTTAATTTAACATTCTAATAAAGAGAGTATTATGAGAAAATATATTCTTATGCTTTTAGTTCCGGTCCTGTTTGCCGGCTGCAACTTCCTTGACCAGGATCCAGAGGAGCTCAATACTCTGGAAAAGGTGTTCTCTTCGCGTAATGACACCCGCAAGTGGTTCGCCAGAATGTACTCTTCCGATTACTTCCCGCTTGAACTCTGGGGATCAGCCTACTATAACCACTACATGTTCGGAACTGACGATGCGAACAACGCTCTTGACTGGCATATTCCTCACGTTCTGAACGGTTCGGTCAGCCCGGAGACTCCAGTGACCTCGACTGACAAGTACTATTTCCAACTGTTCTATCAGGCCATCCGCCACTGCAACATATTCCTTGAGAATGTTGACAACTGCAAGGAACTTGATCCTGTCACAGAACTTCCGAGGATGAAGGCCGAGGCACGTTTCATGCGGGCGATCTACCATTTCTGGATTCTTCGTGAATATGGCCCGATTCCGATAGTCGATAAGACGTTCATCTCCGAGAAACTTAGCAGGAGCAGCTATGACGAGTGCGTGGATTGGATCTGCGGCGAGATTGACGCGGCGATACCTTCAATGCTGGAGGAAAGGGTGGAGGATGACTATGGCTTCCCGACAAAAGGCGCGGCGATGGCCATGAAGGCAAGGATTCTTCTTTACGCGGCAAGCCCTCTTTTTAACGGCAACACCGTTTATGCCAACTGGAAGAACCATGACGGCAAGCAGTTGATCAGCCAGACATACGACAACGAGAAATGGAAGAAGGCCGCCGACGCCGCCAAGGCGGTGATCGATCTTGGCAAGTACGAGCTTCTGGAGCCGAAGGCCGAGGATGGTAAGCCGCTCACTTTTGAGGATTATGTCAAGAACTATCAGAAGATAACCACAACCTGGAATAAAGAACTGATCTGGGCTCGTCCGCAGGCCACCTATTGGTGGACAATGCAGTGTCTGCCGGCTTGCTTCCATTCGTGGAATGCGCGTGACGCCGTGAGCCTCAATCTTGCCAATGATTATTTCATGGCGGACGGTAGCGAGGCCAGGCCGTTGAAAGAGTGGTTTGACAACAAGCAGTGGTCTTCCGAGGATGATGTGGAGCACGGTACGATCAAGAACACGTTCTGGATGTTTGTCGGCAGAGAGCCGAGGTTCTATGCCTCCACGCATTTCCCGAACCAGCGTCTTGACCGCTACACCCACCCTGACATGAGGAACCAGGACGGTTCCGGAGTGATGACCACAATCGAGTTCTGGAACAAAGGCAACGCCGGCAAAAGCCGCTCGACCGGAGATCATAACTCCACGGGTCTCTCTCCTCAGAAGAACATACCTCTGTCGGCCTATTCGGACAAAGGAAAGGGCGAGTGCATCTCCAGTCAGATACCGTTCCCGGTCATTCGTCTCGGAGAAATCTATCTTGACTACTGCGAGGCTATGAATGAATATGCCGGAGCGGCATCCCATTCAACGATACTTCCTTACCTGAACGAGATTCGCAAGAGAGCGGGGATTCCTGAATATAAAGGGACTTACACCAAAGAACAGATGAGACATATGCTCATGAAGGAGCGCCGTGTCGAACTGGCATGGGAGTGCCACCGTTACTTTGACGTGCGCCGTTGGTTCATAGCCCATGGGGATAATGGTGTCCTCAACACCCCGGTCTATGGCTTCAACGTCGCCGAGGGAGAGAATGCGACCGACCCTAAGTTCTTCACGATGACTGAAGGAATGCCGCGAATCTTCCGTATGGAGCACTATCTGGCACCGATCAAGGCTTCGGAAGTGGCGTACAACACCAATCTGGTGCAGGCTCCGTTCTATTAGTGGCCGCCCTTAGTGAGGTGGCTTGCCGGACGCGGCCACCTCTGTGGGTTTGAGTAACGTATTAACCAAGATTATTAACATCACAGAAATGAAAAAGATTATATCATCCATATTGCTGCTCGCTGGAGTGACAGTCGCTTCCTGTACGGTCGAACTGCCAAGGCCGGATGTCGTTCCTGACCCGGCATTCTCCTTGTCCGGCCTGCAGAAGACAGCCACGATAAGTTCGTACGAGACTACGGATGTGACCGTTACCGTAAAACGTACATATGGCGTGTCAAAGGAGCTTATGCTGAATCTTTCCGTGGATGGGGCGGAAATTGATTCATACAACGAGATTTACTCCACAGGTTTCAGACAGATGGATTCCAAGTATTACACTATGCCTGAATCCGTTACATTCGCGCCTAACACCCAGAAGGCGGAATTTGTCGTAACGATCAAGACCGCCGAGCTTGTGAGGGACAACGGAAAGGGGGCCGAGAATCTTCTTATTCCTGTAGTCCTCACGGGAGCCTCTATGGAGGTGGCCGATTTTGGTTCTATGGGATCGATACTCATAGGATTGACGACCTCTGAGCCTACAATCATTGTCGATGTGCCGGAGACTCCGGAAGTCTTGTCTTTCCTGTCCATAGATCCGCTTGACCAGACTGTGACAATTAAGGCCGGTACCAATTTCAATAACCTTGACACCAAGAGAGTGAGTATCAAGATTGCCGATGACAAAGTGGCTGAATTCAATGCCGCCAACGGAACCTCGTATGAACCAATCCCTTCGTCATGCTACAAGGTCTCCGACGGCACATTCAATCCGGAACAGATGACCTTTGAGGATGTCATCTCATTCAGCAGCAAAGGAATGGCAGAAGGCAAGGAATATCTTTGCCCTATTGTACTTGAACAGACAGGTGGCTATGTGGTGGAGCAATCCTCCCCGGTCTACGTGATCGCCAGTCTGACATCCCTTAGGGCATGGACTCCGGAGGCCGTGGGCAAGCAGGTTCTTCCGTCCTACCGGAAAGGAAGTGTCACGATCCAGATGAACGCCCCGCTGTCCAACGACCTTCAGGTTTCGTTTAAGTATGATCCGGAGGCTGTGAGCGCCTACAATGCCGCCAACGGCACGTCTTACAAGACATTTGATGTCTCCAAGGTGTCGGTCGGCGAGGCGAGCATCAAGGCGGCGTCCAAAAAGGCTACAGTTGAATTCGCGGTAGATGCATCCGCTATGCCGTATGACGGAGAGGACGCCTATATGGTGGCGCTGACGGTTGATCAGGACAAATTCCCTAAAGGAACATTGTTTGACGAAGGCAGGCAGACTGTGTTCTTTGAGGTCGTGAAGACGATCACCGGAGACTATGTCAAGACTGTCGAAGGTGTCCAGTGGGAGTTCAACCTGACTGTCGGAGAGGATGCGACTTTTGTGGCGGCAAACAAAGGCGGTGGCGAGACGACCCAGAAAGTTACCGCGTTCACCGAGAATGAGACCGGCTATAACTCTTTCTCCAACAGAATCGACTTCACTGCCGGTTCTGCTCATGAAGGAGTTCCGCAGAGATATTACATAATCTACGGCGGAAAATGGAAGGATGGTGTCATCCTGTTTGACCTCAGCGAGGAACCGGACAAGGACGGATTCTACAGGATGGTCAATGTGAGTGACCGTAGGACGGACGATGACTGGATCTGGAACAAGTCCAGATTCAACCCGGCTGACGGAAGCTGGGACCTTCAGATGGCGGTCTTTGGTTATTGGAACACCCGTAAGCTTTTCTGTAGGCTGACCCGATAGGGTTGGTCGATATGGCGACGGGCGAAGTAACGCCCGTCGCCTTTATGATTCAACAGGCGGTAAAAGATAAGTCGCCGCTGAGTTCGCGAAGATTGATAAGACTAAGATACATGAGACTATATTCCCTGTTATCATCGTTATTGCTGGCCACTTTTGTGGCCGTTTCGTGTTCGGGTAAGGATGAACCTACGATTGATTTTCCGGATGACCCGAATCCCGATAATCCCCCTGCCGGACAGTATCTTTCTGGCATCATATTTAATCAGAACTTCGAGGATGACATCAACTTGACAAAGAACAGTGATGTCCCCGAGGATGGAAAATGGTACTATGTCGGAGGATGGCGCGAATCTGGCGCAAAAGTTTCTCAGATAGACGGCTACGGCTACAAGGACAGCCGTTGTCTTTGCATAGCGGCTCTTGACCATACGGTCGATGTGGCTGTGGTGCAGAGAATCAAGGTGGTTCCGGGGAAGAATTACAAGGTGTCCGTCAAGATCAAGACAAGCGGAGTCAGCGGAGCCAATCCGGAGTCAGGAGCCTGTATATCCCTGAATTCCGCCTGGTCCTTGAAGTCCAAACGAGTCTATGGCACAACGGATTGGACTACCGTGAGTTTGGAGTTGGAACCCGAGACTGACTATCTGGAGATAGCGTTGAGGCTGGGCGCCAACTGTGACGACGCGCGTGGCGTAGCCTATTTCGACAATGTGTCAATCTCCTATAACAATGATCTGTATGTTCAGGAGAGTGAGCATCTTGTCTTGATGTGTGACAAGAAATACATCGCTATCTCTGAATCAATGATAGGAGAGTGGCTTTCAAAGCTGGACAAGGTCTATGAGGCTTATGTGGAGCTTTTTTCAGGAAGAAAACCGTATGGTGGGAATAAGATAAGAATCCGTTCAGGTTCCATCAACGCTTGGGCATATGCCGGCAATCCTATCCAATGGAACGAGAATTATATTACCGAGACGCTGATGTCCGTGAAGGAAGGGGATTGGTGCTTCGGGCTCATGCACGAGCTCGGCCATGATTTCGCTCCGGGACACTTCACGGAATTCAGCGCCACCTGCGCTTTTGACTTCAATGAGGAGGTAATGGCGAACTGGAGGATGTACTATGCCTTGGAAAAACTTGACGGAGTGGTCTTCAACAATGACAAGATCTATCACGGCAAGGAGGTTGTTGCCCTCTATAGATCGGACACGCCCAACTCCTATGACAATATCATAAAGGCCGGCAGGTGCGAGGAGATGGGCAATGGCCTTACCTATTGTCTATGGCGTATCCGTGACGCCTACGGATGGCAAGTGTGGATAGACACGTGGGACGAGATCTACAGGACAAGGATTAACTCGGTTATGGAAAGCTCGATGAATCAATGGCAGAAATTCGATTACCTGCTTACGATACTCAGCAAGCACACTCCTGACGGACAGGATGTACGGGAGACATTCCCTGACGGCGAACTTGATCTTATTAAGAAATATCTTTCAACACAGAAATAGTATCAGATGAGAATCCCGTTATTAGCGGCGGCGATCATGCTGCCCATGGCAACCGCAGTACTGGCCTGCGGGGAGAAGAAGGCCTGTTCCTATGAAGAGAATTTCAGCACGGATGTTCTGGGGGACGGCAGCTGGACGTTAGTGCTTGACGGTGAGGTTCCCGAGGGAGCCGCTGCATTTTGGAGACAGGAGGAAGGAATGGATGGCGGAGGATGTGTCTTCATATCTTCTCCGGAACGAGCACAGGTGAGTGTCTGTCATGATGTTGAAGGACTTGATCCAGAGAAAATCTATCGCGTGTCTGCATTCCTCAAGACTTCTGGAGTGTCTGAAGGCCGTGGGGCGGTGTTGACAGTGGAGACTGAGAACACTGATCAGGAATGGAACGCTTCCGAATTCTGTTATGGCGACAGCGACTGGAAGAAAGTCTATGTGGATTTTGTGCCGGCCGCCACAGGCAAGGCTCAGCTCAGATGCCGTCTTGGAGACCACGAAGGCACGTACAATGGAGGTACGGCTCACGGCAAGGTTTGGTGGGACTGCATTAGTTTGAGAGAGATCCTGCCGGAGGAGCTTTGCATCCGTGAGGGCAAGCATATTCGTCTGGCGCTCGACACCGACAAAGTCTGCGTGAGCGATTCCACTTTGGACAGTTGGCTGGCTAATCTTGACTCGGTCTACGAAAGTTACTCAAGGCTGGTCGGAGGCACTCCTTTCAACGGTTCCAGGATCACCATCCTGACCACACCGGGAGTTGAGGCGGGCTATTGGGCGTTGGCAGGTAATCCGATCCTGTGGAACAACCATGTCGGCATTGACAAGTCATTGCTGTCCACCAGAGATAATGGCGACTGGAATTTCGGTGTGATGCATGAGATCGGTCATACTTTTTCCGGATACTGTCGTCCCGACGGCTCAAGAACCAATTCCACATGGAACTGGAACGACGAGATATTCGCTAATTTCAGGATGTCTTACGCTCTGGAGGACTGTGGCGGCAGGATGGGACAGCGCGGTGTTTTCTACACCGGAGCGGAGAATATGGACTACTACAAGATTGCCTACGATGAGACCATCGGAGCCGGTGTAGCGAAGAACAACGGTGATGCCTTGCACTACACTTTCATGAGAATTGCGAGAAAGTACGGTTGGAAGGTCTATGAGGAGGCATTCAGGCTGCTGTATGCGCTTGAAGAGGATGAAACAGCCATGCTGAAGACGGACTATGACAAATTCTGTTTTTTCCTGTCCTATGTCTCAAAGGCCGCCGGCGAGGATGTGTGCAAGACCTGCTACTCCCAGAAGGAACTTGAGTTGATAGAAGAATCATTGAAGTAGAAATGTTTACAAAATATATTAAGGCAAGTCTCGCTGTCCTTACATTCCTTGTCGCCGTGTCTTGCGGGGTCAATGAATATTCTCTGGAATCCCCCGACGGAAGGACCTGCGTCAAGGTTCTCTCAGGAGAGAGGCTGGAATATTCAATCACACATGACGGCTCCGTACTCATCTCTCCGTCCGCGATGGAGATGGAGTTTGTCACCGAAGGAAAGGTTCTCGGGAGGAACTCCGGAAAGATGAGGGTGCGTCGTCGCAGCGTCGAGGAGAGCGTGGAGGCCATGTTCTACAGACAGGCCGAGGTTTCGGGGAAGTGCAACGAGGCTGTTCTGTCATTTGGCGGCTGGTCATTGGAGATCCGGGCCTACGACAGCGGTGTGGCGTGGAGATTTGTCACTGATGGCTGTTTCGCCTCGGATTCCGTGGTCGTGCGCGGAGAGACCGAAGAGTTCAACCTGCCGTCGGACAGGATGGTATGGCTGAGTTACTCAGTGGGGAAAGATCCCTATGCGAACGCTTTCCAAAATGCCTATACTCATCAGAGAGTCAGCGAATTCGGAACCGAGTCTTCTTTGGCTTTCCTTCCGGTGGCCATCGAGTGTGACAACGGGGTGAAGGCTGTGGTCTGCGAGTCTGATCTGAAATCCTATCCCGGGATGTTCCTAAAGGGAACGGAAGGCGGATTCAAGAGCGAGTTCGCCTGTCTGCCGGACAGTTGCTACATCCATCCCGCGCGTTGCCAGAAGAAGATTGCCGCAAGGAAGGATGTGATCGCGAAGACCTCCGCGCGAAGGACTTACCCGTGGCGGATTGTGGCGATTTCTGATGAAGACAAGGAACTGCCGGTCAATGACCTTGTCTATCTGTTGGCGGAGCCACGCGAAGGTGACCCGTCGGAGTGGGATTGGGTGAAGCCGGGTCTGTGTGCCTGGGAATGGTGGAACGACTGGGGGCTGACGGGAGTTGACTTCAAGCCGGGTGTCAACACCGAGACCTATTTCGCTTACATCGATTTCGCCGCCCGCCTCGGACTCCCCTACATTGTGATGGACGAAGGATGGTCGGCCAGGGATGACATCATGTCGCTGCGTGAAGGCATAGACCTTGATTTGGTCAGGGTGGTTGAATATGCCGCCTCGCGTGGAGTCGGAGTTTTTATCTGGGCGGTTGCTAATGTCTTGGATGATAAACTGGAAGAGGCTGCGGCCTACTATTCTGGAATCGGGGTGAAAGGATTCAAGGTCGATTTCTTTGACAGGGATGACCAAGAATGCGTTGACATGGTCTACCGCATCGTGGAAGCGCTGGCAAGGCACAAGCTGATGGTGGATCTTCATGGAATATACAAACCTACGGGTTTGAACAGGACGTACCCTAACGCTGTGAATTTTGAAGGTGTTTACGGATTGGAGGAGGTGAAATGGGCCTCTCCGAAGTCTGTAGAGTACGATGTCACATTCCCGTTCATCCGTCAGATCCAAGGTCCGTCAGACTACACGCAGGGTTCTTACCGGAACGCCACGGAGGAGTCATTCCGTATAGATTGGCATAATCCTATGAGCAAGGGAACCAGAGCCCGTCAGGTGGCGGCCTATGTCGTGTTCGACTCGCCTTTGGCGATGATGTGTGACTCCCCGTCACTTTATCTGTCGGATCTGCCATGCTCGGAATTCATCGCCTCATTGCCGACGGTGTTTGATCATACGGAAATCCTCGCCGGGGAGCTCGGCTCCTTCATCGTGACCGCAAGGGAGAAGGATGGTGCCTGGTACATCGGTGCCTTGACCGATTGGAATTCGCGCGAGATTGAAATCAGTCTGGATTTTCTTGATGCAGGGCGTGAATATTCATTGCGTTCCATTGAGGATTCCCCAGATTCTGATCTCAGTCCGGAAAAGTATGTCATCTCTGAAAACACCGTGGCCAGTGGAGACACACTTGCCGTTCCGCTTGCTCCGGGAGGTGGTGCCTGTTATGTTATGGCTCCTATTCGATGATTTTTGTTATTTTTGGTAAGCGTTAAAAAATAAGTTGAACTAAATTTGTGTCAGATTTAGTTCAAGTTATTTTTCAATGATCACTTGATGTCTGCATTAAAATTTTGAATGATATGAAAAGGTTTCTTATTGTGATGGCGGCGGTGTTGCTGACTGCTTTGTCCGTGTCTGCGAAAGTCTCTCTTCCATCGCTCGTCGGTGACAACATGGTTCTTCAGCGCAACACTTCCGTGAATGTCTGGGGAAAGGCCAAGGCCGGGGCAAAGGTCTCAGTGTCTGTGTCATGGAGCAAGGAAAGGTATCGTACCAAAGCTGATCCGGACGGGAATTGGCGTGTCAGGGTAGCGACCGCTGACGCCGGCGGCCCTCACACCATGACCATCTCCGACGGCGAGCCGGTCACCGTCCGGGGGATCATGCTCGGTGAGGTTTGGCTTTGCTGTGGGCAGTCCAACATGGAGATGCCGCTTTGCGGTTTCATGATGCAGCCGGTCGAAAATTATCCCGAGTACCTGATGGATGTCCCTACCGAGGCCTCCTTGATCAGGTTTTTCCAGGTTCCTCGGGTTCCGGCTGACGAACCGGCGGACACCTGCGGAGGAGAATGGCTTTTGCCTACCATGAGGAACGCGAGTCAGTTCAGCGCCTGCGGTTATTTCTTCGGCAGGGCGTTGTCCAAGGCTCTCGTAGGTGTGCCGGTGGGTCTGATCTCCTCGAACTGGGGAGGCACACGCATCGAATGCTGGATGAGCGATGAGGCAATCCTCTCCACCGAGGGGATCAACCATGAGTTCGCCCTCTCCGGAGAAGGGGTCACCAGTGAGCCCCACAGGCTGTTCAACTCGATGATCTGGCCTCTGCGCCATTACACGGCCAAGGGATGGATCTGGTACCAAGGGGAGTCGAACAGGATCAACTGGTTTGACTATAGGAATCTTATGGTTTCCATGGTTGACTTGTGGAGGAATATCTGGGAGGATGAGGGAATGCCGTTCTATTTCGTTCAGCTTGCCCCTTACCCCTACAACGGCGAGGGACTGCGCTCTCTGCCTCTGGTCGTGGAGGCACAGTACCAGGCAATGGCTCAAATCCCTCATAGCGGCATTGCCGCAACGACAGACATCGGCAGCCGTACTTGCATACATCCTCGGAAGAAGATGGAGGTGGGCACCAGGCTTGCATGGCTCGCGCTCCGTAACGACTATGGTGTCGATGGAGTGCCGCTTCCTGCTCCGACCTACAAGTCGATGGAGAAGGAGTACAACGATTACTACAAGTGCAACCAGCTTGTCCTGAGTTTCAGCAATCTTTCCGGACAGAATGAGTTCAATGAGTCCGACAGCATTCTCGGTTTCGCCTCGGACGGCTACTACGCTCCGGGAGGCTTTGAGATCGCCGGGGCGGACAAGGTCTGGCATAAGGCCAAAGTCAACTTCCGCTGGTGGCAGAATAAGATTGAAGTCTGGTCGGAAGATGTCCCCGAGCCTGTAGCCGCTCGCTATGCTTTCAGAAACTATCCCGAGGACGCAAACGTGATGACAACCTCCGGTCAGCCTTTCGCTCCGTTCAGAACGGATGACTGGGAAGTCAAAGATGTGGGAATAATAAAATAAAAACGTGATGAAAAGGATTCTGTGGGCCATTCTGGCGCTGGTAACGAGCGCCAATGCGGCATATTCGCAGACGTGCTGGACAATCGGAACGGACGGTTCTATAGAGCTGAATCCCGAAAGGATCGTCCTGCCATATTCCGACCACATCGAGATGAGCGGGGAACAGGTTTCCTGCGTCCTTCGATGGATGGTTGACGAAAAAGGCCTGTTCGGCCAGGAAAGATCGTTGGTTTTCCCGATGCTTCGCCGTGTCCCTAATGACACGCACGCCAGCCTGCTTTACAGGATGGGCACGGACGTCATGTCGCTGGTCGGGATCAACTCTCTTGTCCCTCGGCAGCTTTCCACTAAGAAAGTGTCCATAAACGGAGCCCTTTCCGTTGTCAATGAATATGGTGTCGGAAAGGCCAATGTCGGTGGCGCCCGCGGTGACTACACGAGGCCTGTCGCGGAAGTGAGCCAGACAATCTTTCCCAGCCGTACCCTTCCAATGGTCTGCGAGATCTATGTCTTGAGGAATATTTCGGACAAGCCATTGACGGTAAGCGTTCCTGAGTTCAGCCAAGTGGTAAGGACCCTGGCCGGAGAAGGGCTGGACGGCAGTTATGTGATCAGGGCCGATATATTCGGAAGCGGGACTTATGTCCTAGCGCCGCGAAACGAGATAAGGTTCCATGCGGCCTTTCAGGCTTATCGGGCCGACACGGAAAGGATGATCGTACCTGACATTGACGCTGAATATTCCGACAGGATGTCCTTCATCCGCGACGCCATCGATTCGTCCCTGATTCTGGAAACACCTGACACTGTGATCAACACAGAGTTTAGATTCGCCAAGATAAGAGCCTCGGAAAGCATTTACAGGACAAAGGGAGGCCTTATGCACGGTCCCGGCGGAGAGTCCTACTATGCCGCGCTTTGGTGCAATGACGAATGTGAATATGTCAATCCGTTCTATCCTTTCCTTGGCTATGCGGTCGGCAACGAATCCGCGTTCAACTGTTACCGGCTTTATTCAGGATTCATGAATGATGATTTCAAACCGGTTCCAAGCTCGATAATTGCCGAGGGGACGGACATCTGGGACGGAGCAGGTGACAGGGGGGATGCGGCCATGATAGCGCATGGGCTGTCAAGGTATCTTCTGGCGAGAGGAGACAAGAACGAGGCGGAGCAGCTCTGGCCGTTCTTGAAATGGTGTCTGGAGTATTGCCACCGGAAACTCAACGCTGCCGGAGTTCCGGAATCAGACTCGGATGAGCTTGAGGGCCGCTTCCCTGCCGGAGACGCCAATCTTTCGACGGCCTGCCTCTACTACGACGGGCTGGTGTCCGCCGCATACCTTGCCCCTTTGCTGGGGGAGACTTCCTCCGTGACAAGGCTGTACCGAAAGCGGGCGGCGCGATTGCGAGAATCAATAGGTCGCTATTTCTCGGCCAACGTAAGCGGCTATGAGACATACCGTTACTACGAAGGAAACGACTTGCTGAGGTCCTGGATTTGTCTGCCATTGTGTTTCGGGATTGACGACAGGGCTGAAGGCACGCTTGCCGCTTTGTTCTCATCCGAGATGATGACGGAGGATGGCATTCTTACTCAGCAGGGCAGCACAACCTTCTGGGACAGATCAACCCTCTATGCTCTGAGAGGAGCTTTCGCCGCTGGTCATGCGGATGCGGCTCTCTCGCAACTCCACAATTATTCGGAGCACCGCCTTCTCGGAACCCACGTCCCGTATCCGGTCGAGGCCTACCCTGAAGGGTCGCAGCGGCACCTGTCCGCGGAAAGCGGACTGTATTGCAGGGTAATCACCGAAGGTCTTTTCGGAATAAGGCCTTCCGGATTCGACTCATTCAATCTTAAGATCCGGATGCCGTCCGATTGGGATGAGATGGCGTTGAATCACGTAAAAGCATTCGGTAAAGACTTCGACATCAAGGTTAAAAGGCTTGATGGACAGAGACTCAGGATCGGAATCAGTTGTGATGGAAGACTCCGTGAGTATTCAGTAAAATCAGGACAGGGAATCAAGAATATATCGCTTAGGTAATGACACAAAGAATTCAAATAATGATGGCGGCGTTTGTCTGCCTCGCTGCGTCATGCTCTATGGAGCCGGCAGGCAAGACAGTCTTTCTCAAGGATTATCTGACGGAGGAGATGGTTCATAACGATGTGGAGCCGGCCATAAGAAAGGCCTTGGAGGATTGTCTGAAAAGCAAAGGAAGCACCCTTGTGCTGCCTGGAGGCACTCTTCCTGTCAAACCGGACTACTGCTATGGCAAGTTTCAGAAAATCAGCAACAACGACCCGAGTGACAAGCGAATAGCATTTGACATCGTCGGAGCCGACGGCCTTAGAATAGAAGGCAACGGCACGACATTGCTGTTCACCGGATTCATCTCGCCGTTCAATGTCGAGGATTCCAGAAATGTGTCGGTCAGCGGTCTTGACATTGATTACACAAGAACATTCCATTCCGAAGGTCTGATAACGGGTTCGGGCAAGGATTGGGTCAAGGTCAAGTTCCCGGATGACTATAGGATAAGCCTTGAGAGCGGGATCATCGTGTTTAGGGATGAGTTCCGCAATAAGTACCCTTATGGCAATCTTCTGGAGTTTGACACGGAGAAAAAAGAAGTCGCTCATTATGTCAGGGACTATTGGGTGTGGGGTCCGGGACTTCAGGCCGAGGCTCTTCCTGACGGAGACTACAAAGTTTATGAGAAAGACATCAGGGTAACCACGGGCAACACCCTCGTTTTCGGCGCCGCGGCCAGACTGAACCCCGCGTTCACGCTTGAAAGATGCGACGGGTTCACCTTGAAGGATGTGAACATCTGGCACTGCGGAGGAATGGGCGTTATTGCCCAAAGATCCAAGGATCTTGAACTCAACAATGTCAATGTCGTTCCATCTCCGGGCAAGGGCAGGATGATAAGCATCACAGCCGACGCAACCCATTTCGTGAACTGCAAGGGCTTCATCAGAATGATCGGATGCACGTTCATGAACCAGAAGGACGATGCCACCAACATTCATGGATGGTATGCGGTGGCTCGTCGGAAAGTCTCGGACAACCAGTTGCTTCTGTGGTCGAACTATGGGAAGGATTTCGCCGAGGTTGGAATGGATATGGAGTTTGTCAGCCACAACACGATGATGACGTACGACACATTGAAAGTCAAGGAGGTCTATAAGTTCAACGATGACTATTCCGTCGTGACTTTCGAGGAGCCGATACCGGAGGGGTTTGAGGAGAGGGATGTGCTTGCCGACGCGTCTGTGAAGCCTGAGGTGCTGATCAAAGGCTGTTCTTTCGGCAACAACAGGGCAAGAGGTCTTCTGATCGGATCAAAAGGCAAGGTCGTCATTGAAGACAACTATTTCCATGTTCCCGGTGCCGCGATCCTTTTCGAGGGCGACGGCAATTATTGGTACGAGCAGTCAGGTGTCAAGGATGTGACCATCAGAGGCAATGTCTTCGAGAACTGTCTTCATGGCTGCAAGGGATGGGGGAGCGCCTGCATCGCGGTAGGCAGCGGAATCCCGCAGAAGGAAGCAAGCCGCTACCATAGCAACATCACGATTGAGGACAACACCTTCAAGACCTTTGATCCAAGAATATTGAACCTCTACTGCGTGGACGGTGTCACCTACAGGGACAACAAGGTGACTCTCAACAAGGATTATGAATATGATCCGCAAGGTGAGCCTTTCACGTTCGAAAACTGCGACAATGTCAGTGTCGATGCGAAGTGACAATCGTGGCAGATAACTCCTTTATAATCAAGGAAAAACGCTATGTCCTGGTGCGATGTCTCCCACTAGGACATAGTTTATTATCTTGATATTCAGTAATTTAGATGCCACGCTTTTTTCCCTATTTCTCGCCGGTGTACATCCGGCAGATGCCGAGGGTGAAGGCCTTGTGGGTGACGGTGCGGAAGCCGGCCTCGCGCATCGTGGCCATGAACGCCTTTTTGCCGGGGAAGGCGGCCACAGAGGCGGGGAGGTAGGCGTAGGCGGCCTTGTCACCGGAGACCTTGCCGCCGACCTTCGGGAGGATGTGCAGGAAATAGAGGTCGTAGAACCAGCGGATTATCTTGTTCTCTGGGCGGGAGAGCTCAAGGATCACGAGGCGCCCGCCGGGTTTGAGGACGCGCAGCATCTCCCTTAGGCCTTTCGGTCTGTCCTCGAAGTTCCTGATTCCGAAGGCTATGGTGACCCGGTCGAAGGTGTTGTCCGGGAACCGCAGGTTCTCGCCGTCTCCTTCCTCGATGCTTATCATCTCAGTCAGGCCGGCTTTTGCGACCTTCTCGCGCATCACCGCCAGCATACCCTCCGACAGATCCACGCCGGTCACGTGTCCCTTGGTCATTAAGTCCGATCTCCCGGAATCTCCGGTCACAAAACCTGTCGATGTGACCTGTGCCTCGACTGGTGCTTTGACTGAAGCCTTAACATGTGCTTCAATAGGAGTCACGACTCGTTTGTGAGACCTGCTCAAGGCTTTGGCGATGGCGATCGAGAAATCTCCCGTTCCGCAGGCCAGATCCAGGACACGGACCGGGGCCGGAGCGTCCACGATCTGTTTCAGGGCCTTCTTGCGCCAGATCTTGTCCACGTCCAGTGAAAGTATGTGATTCAGAGCGTCATAGTCGCCAGCGATGCTGTCGAACATATTCCTGACTTTTGTCTTTGTCGGCATATTCCTAAAAAATTAAAAATCCCGCTCCGGCGAGGATGGAGAGGAAGAAAGTTGAGATCACGAGCATCGGCAGCATCGGGTCGAGAGCACGCTCGCTCCGGGTCCATACACCTTGCAAGTGCTTGATGTACAATGGAAGAGTGATGATGAATATGTAATGTCCCGGCGCGAAATCATAGACCGCGCAAAACACCAGTATCAAGGCCCAGCCCAATGTGACCAGGATGGTCTGGTATATTCTCGCCCCCTTCATCCCGAGCTTGATGGCCACGGTCACACGATTCACCGCATCCGTCTTCATGTCTCTTATGTTGTTGACATTCAGCACTCCCACGCTGAAACACCCGATGGCGGAGGCCGGCAGAAGCATAATCAGTGACGGCAACTCCCGAGCCGCGACGTAATACCCGCCGAGCACCGACACAAGGCCAAAGAATATGAACACGAACATATCCCCCAACCCTCTGTACCCGTAAGGATTCTTTCCGAGCGTGTACTTCATCGCACCCACAATCGCCGCCGCGCCAAGCACTTCCAGACAGATTGACTCAGTTTTGAATATGCTCCTGAAGGAAACACTTATCATCGCCAGACCGGAGACGATGCAAAGGACGATGAATATTCCGATGAGCTTTTTGATGTCTCCTACGGTCATATCTCCGCTGCCGAGGGCGTACTGGGGGCCTTGACGGTCAGCAGAGTCTGTGCCGCTCAAGGTGTCGCCGAGCTCATTGGACAGATTTGAGAGGATCTGCAGACATACCGTTGTCAGGAAGATCAGCGCGGCTGTCCACGGACTGACCACGGTGTTGTCCGCCGCGAGCATCACCCCGAGGATCACCCCGGCCAAGGACAGAGGCAGAGTCCTGAGCCTCATTGATTTTATGCTGGCTTTCAGCGTCATATTCAATAATTATTTGATTCTGTATAACAAAGGTACTCATATTCTCGAAAATATTCATAACTTTACATTTGTTGCGGAAAAGCGGCTCGCTTTTGCGGTGCCACTCCGAGGCAGGAAAGGTTGAACATTAATATTCATGAATAT
>UMCV01040937.1_pt1 | contig 27839 bp, 23 predicted proteins | sample 1964311 | NCBI WGS metagenome assembly UMCV01 (sample SAMEA4835976, study PRJEB28245) | human gut metagenome | biome: gut microbiome; material: fecal sample | place: Denmark | collected 2008 | reverse complement strand
AAAAGCCGTCCTCAAAGGGTTATGTGTCAGAAGAACTGAAGTTTTAAATTAGAAAGTGAAAGTTACATCAGTCCACAAGGTCTGAGTATCTTCACTGCCTTCACGGGATTCCATATCAGCATATTTAACATTGAATACAATGTTTTTAGCGAGAGTCAGGTTAGCACCTACATCGTAGCCCTGATAACCGTCACCTGCTGCGGTATCTCCCGGGAATACAGCATAGCCGCCTGCAAACAGGGTAGGTTCAAGGAAGGTTGCGAGCGGACGGTCGCTGTAGTTAGCATACAGGCCCCAGCTGCCAGGTTTAGAAGCTTTAGCACCACGATAAGCAAGGCCTACCAAATAACCGCTTTCATCACCATCGTAGCCATTAACATCACTGTCACCATAGAAATAGCTGCCACGCAGGGTCAAATCTTTAGCAATTTCGCCATCAAGAGCGAGTTCCCAAATATCCTGTTCACGAGCAGTATCAGCTTTATAGTAATGGAGGTCAGCACCAACTACACCAAAATTCCCTTCAACACCGGCTACATATACACGGTCGCCGTCTTCTACGCCGCCATCAAAGAAACCATTGCCGGTATTTGTCCAAGCACTGCTGGAAGCTTTATAAGCCCAGCCGATAACTTTAACATTGTCGCCATAGCTGAGTTTTACACCATCGCCGCGGTTATCGACTACATCACCCATTACGAAGTCCTGACGGCCTGCTTCTACTTTAACGCCACCGATAGGACCGGAAACGTAAGCCCAGTTCAGTTGTACATCATCATTGGGTTCAGCGTCAGTGCCACCCCAAGTATCGCCATCAGTGTAATACTGTCTGTTTTCAAAACGTCCGGTATAGGACCAGTCTTCGTTTACCTGACCATTCAGGAACAGACGGGTACGCAGATAACCTTGATGATTGCTGCCTGCACCATCAACGGAACGATAAGATGCACGAATCTGACCGGTGATTTTTACGTTGTCAGCTTTCTTTTCAAGGTTAGCTACGCGTACACCAAGGCTGTCGAGTTCGTCAGCAAATTCAGCAGCTAATTTATCAACATTAGCGCCTTTTGCCATTGCTTTTGCTACAATCTGAGCCATTTCATAGCGGGTCATCAGTTTATCTCCGCCGTAGGTGCCGTCGGGATAACCGTCTACAACGCCTTCTGCTGCCAGTTTGTTAACAGCATCATAAGCCCAGTGGCCGGCCGGTACATCGCTGAACGGGTTAGCTGCATATGCGGATGCAGTTACGCCGAGAGCCATAGCCATTGCTAATACTAATGATTTTTTCATTTTGTTTTCCTCCTTTTAGAAAAACACTTTATATTTTATAAAGCGCGGAGGTACAAATTACCGGCTTTTGCCAAAACTTACGGTGCGAGTCTCCTGGTTTCCTCTACCTGTTTTGCCGCCTGCCTTTAACCTGTGCCTTTTGCGCAATATAACTAAGCCAAGGCTTTGCCCCTGAGGAACTGGCAAAGCCTTAGAAAAAGAAGGCGTACTTGCAATACGGAACAGTGAAAAACTCCGGCTAAAACCGCCAAAAGGGATGGAGAAAAATCTCATGTTCCCAACCTTCTTTTCCCGGGCAAAGTAACAACCGGCCTGACCGGCCAGTCTTTCTTCACAGTTTTATTATATAAACGGGCAGTTTAATCTGCAATTTCAATAATTAATGCCAGTTATTAGCGGTGCTTATTAATTGCCGGCATTTTTCTGCGGGCGGAAGGCTTCCAGAATTACGTTTGCAAAGTCCTTAATATAATTATTGGTGTTGGCTTTTTTCCAAAACAGATAGTATTTTATCTGCGCCTGCTTGCCGCCCTGGTACAGCGCCAAAATGCGGATGCCCTCGCTGGGCTTGGTATCGGGTGCGGCGCTGCCGCCAAACAAAAAGCCGTTGCCTGCCGCTGCCATAATGCGCGCTTCTTCTACGCTGCGTGCAAAAACAAAACTGCCTTCAAACCCCAGCACCTGCGTATAAAAATCCTTTTCCGTTTCGCGCTGTTTTTCATCCGCTACCAGAATACAGGGAATCTGCTCCAAATCTTTCAGCTCGGCGCGGCCGCCTTCAAAGCCGCCGTAAACGGAGGATACTTCAATAAAGCACGGCAGCGATACTACCGGCAGCATTTCGTATTCTTCCGATACCACATGCCTTTGCAGGTTAAAGGCTATATCCGTTTTGCCGTCGCGCAGAAGCGCGGCAATTTCGTCATGCGTACCGCCGCTTACATTCAGGCGCACGCCTGCGTTTTGCTGTTTAAACATGCTTACCGCCTTATACAAACGGGCATCGGCAAAGCTGTTAAGGTAACACACTTTCAGGCTGCCTTCCTGCCCGGCAGCAGCGGCAATAGTGCCGTTTTTAAGTTTTTCCGTTTCGCCAAGCAGTTTTTTGCCGTGGCTGTACAGGTATTTTCCTGGTTCAGTCAGCGTAAAGCGGCGCGTGCTGCGCACCAAAAGCTGTACCCCCAGTTCTTTTTCCAGCGACAATATCTGCTGGGATATTGCCGACTGCGATATAAAACATTCTTCGGCCGCTTCTGTAAAGCTGCCGATGTCCACTACGGTTACGAAATATTTAATCTGCCTCAGCAGCATAAGCCGCCCCTCCTCTCTCAGGAACTGTATTTTTATTGTAAAGTTTTAATTTTACTTTTAGTCAAGCCGTTACGCAAATTTTTCATAAACTTTTCTTATTTTGCTACAAACCCTTGCCTTGCCGCATAAAAGCATGTTTTTTAATTATTTACTATCATATACAACTGACTAAACTCAAAACAAATTGTATTTTTAATGCTATTTATAAGAAATTTTTATGAACATTTTTCAACAGCCCTTGACTTAGAGCCGTCTTCAACTTTTATAATAAAGGCGTAAAAACAAATCCTGCCCAGGGCAGGCTAAAAAGGCAGGGATTATTATGAAAAAAACAGCCAGAATTTTGCTTGCGCTTTGCGCTTGCATGCTTATAGGAGGTAATGCCGCTATGGCACAGGACAGAATGGAAGAAAGCTCCGCCACCGTTAAAGCCCTTTACGGTGCGGAAAATCCGTGCAGCATTAAAGGTGCGCCGGAACTTGGCGAGATTATGCAGAAATTTATTTACAGCGATGTGAACAATCAGGTAAAAATGCCTTTAGCACAAAAAGAGCTGCTGACGCTGGTGGTTTTAACTGCCAACAATACTCCGGAAGATATCGGCATTCACGTTAAAGGCGCGTTAAATGCCGGGGCAACGCCCGAAGAAATACGCGAAACCCTTTACCAGTGCACGCCTTATGTTGGTTTTGCACGCAGCAAGGCCGCGCTGATTGAAATGCAGATTGCTTTTGAAGAAACAGGCGTAAAACTGCCGCTGGAAAACCAGGGCACAACTACCGACGCCGACCGCATTGCCAAAGGCGAACAAACGCAGGTTGACATTTTCGGCGACCGTATGCGCGGTTTTGCAAATTCCGGCAAAGGCGACCAGGCTCACATTAACAACTGGCTCAGCGGCAACTGCTTTGGTGATTACTACACCCACAAAGTGCTTGATTTAAAACAGCGCGAGCTGATTACCTTTACCGCAATTATCACGCTCGGCTGCTGCGATCCGCAGGCCAAAGCACATGTTAACGGCAACCTTGGCGTTGGCAACACCCGTCAGGATTTAATTGACGCCGTTACCGTGGCGCTGCCTTATATCGGCTATCCGCGCACGCTCAACGCCATCAGCGCCATTAACGCCGTTGTACCGGCAGAATAAAAAAATTTCCCCGTTCCGCAAATAAAAAAATCCGCCCGGAGGCGGAAATTTACGAAAGAGGAGCAAAGCATATGAAAACTAAAAAACTTTTATTAGCATTATGCGCATTTATGATTATGGGAGGTAATGCCGTTATGGCACAGGAACAAACAATACCTGAAGAATTTGCAAAAGAAAACATTTTTGGGCTTGGCGAAAAAAACGTGGCTTACCAGCAGTATTTTATCGGCCAGAGCTATTTAAACCCGCTGACCAAAGAACGTGTGGGCACAGCCAATGTAACCTTTGAACCAGGCTGCCGCAACAACTGGCATATTCACCACAAAGGCGGGCAGATTTTACTGGTAACCGCAGGCCGCGGCTACTACCAGGAATGGGGCAAACCCGCGCAGGAACTTAAACCCGGCGACGTTGTAAACATTGCGCCCGAAGTTAAACACTGGCACGGCGCCGCACCGGACAGCTGGTTTGCACATATTGCCATTGAAGTACCGGCTGAAGGCAGCAGCAACGAATGGCTGGAGCCCGTTACCGACGAAGAATACAGCAAATTAAAATAAACCGCAGTAAACAAGTACGAATAAAGAATCCGCTTACGCAAGTACAAACCCCCTCCGCTGTTAAAACGGAGGGGGTTATTTTATGCCTGCGGCAGCAAATAAAAAAGCACTGCAATACTGATTACAGTGCTTTGGCTATAAAATAAAAATGGTGATCCACCCGCGACTCGAACGCGGGACACCCTGATTAAAAGTCAGGTGCTCTACCGACTGAGCTAGTGGATCACATCAGTTACTAAAACGTCAAGCCCGTTCCAGCAACAAAATAATTATACAAATTAATCATTGCTTTGTCAAGCATTTTCAATAATTTTTCTGCAAAAATTTTTATGCGCGCTGTAGGTTTCCGGCAGGCCTGCCTGCATAAATTCTTGCACACACAAACGCAAAACACAGTGCAAGAAAAATTATGCCGCCAAACACCATGCTGCCCATTCCCCAAGAGGCTATTATTTCGCCGCACAGCATGGTGCCGAAAGTTGTTCCGAGGTTGGCTGCCGTTAAAAACAGGCCGTTGGCAAAATCAGGTGCTTCCGGGGCGGCAGAGGTAATCCAGTATTGGTTTATATTTACATTAATGCCGCCAATAATGCCCCATACAAGCGTTAATGCAACCACTGCCGGTGCGTAAGCGCCCGTAAAATACACCGCCATATATACGGCCGCCAGTGCCGGGGCAAACAGTACCGCCGTGCGCAGCGGCGCTTTTGTAAGCAGCCTGCCGCCGATAATATTGCCCAGAATATTGGCGCAGCCGTATATAAACAGCACCGCGCTGATATTATTCCACGAAAGGTGCGTAATTTGTTCAAGATAGCCGGAATAAAAACCGAATACGCCAAAAACAGCTCCGTTCATAAAAATAATGCCTGCAATAGAAAGCCAGAGCACCGGACGTTTTAACAGCACCAGCTGTTCTTTGCAGGAAGCGCGCCCCTCTACCGGCAAACGCGGCACAAAAACAAATGTTGCCGCAAACGCCAGAAGATTGCCTGCCGCAAATACCGCCATTGCCGCGTCAAGCGAAAAATTGGCTGCCACAAAGCTGCTTATGGGCACTCCCAGCACCATGCCTGCCGAAACGCCTACAATAACTTTGGCAACAGCTTTTAACCGGTCTTTTTCCGGCACGGAAGCACCGGCAACGGAAAAGGCCAGCGAACAGTACACCGGATGCAAAAAGGCAGGCAGCACGCGGCCAGCAAGCGCCACGCCAAAATTATCCGTACACATTCCCGCTATATTGCCAAGTGCAAACAGCCCCAGCACCAGCAGCATAACTTTTTTGCGTTCCATACCGGAAAACAGCAGCGGCATAACCGGCCCGGAAAACGCTACCGCCAGCGCAAAAAGGCTTATTAAAAGCCCTGCCTGCGGTATGCTTACGCCAAAGCGCTCCGCCAAAAGCGGCAAAATGCCTATAACGCCCATTTCGGTATTGATAATACTGAACACGCCAATGGTTAAAATAAATATCATTAAATTACCGTTTGATTTTAACAATGCAGTTTCTCCTTTAAATTTTTATAATTAAAGCCGCTTTAACAAATTTATTATAAAAAACGCCATTGTTAAAAACAAATACTTAATTTGGCTGTTTTATATGCTTTTTAAGTATAAATTTTTACAAACGCCTGCTGAAGTTTTGCACTAAAAATATTTACAAATAAAATAATTGGTGTAATATACAGTATGATGTAAGCAAAAGCTAACCATTACGCATTTCAGTTTAACAATATGCTTTTGAGAAATAAAATACTGGAAAATATTTTAAACTTGTGCTATCATAAAAAGTAGACGCAATTTTAAAAACAATATTTTTTATTAATTAGCAAAAGTCATTCCTAAATGGAGGATTTTATATGCAGATAGGTTTGGATATCGGCAGCACCACTGTAAAAATAGCCGTGCTGGATGATGCCGGAAAACTGCTTTTCAGTAAATATGCCCGTCATGCCAGCCGCATTACGGAAACCATAAAAACCATACTCGAAGAACTTGCCGCACAGATGCCGTGGCTCAAAACAGCACGTCTTGCCATCAGCGGCAGCGCAGGCATTGGCGTTGCCGAAAGCTGCGGCGTACAGTTTGTGCAGGAAGTTTTTGCAGAAAAAATATGTACGGAACGCCTTAACCCGGATACGGACGTTGTTATTGAACTGGGCGGCGAAGATGCTAAAATATTATTTTTAGGGCGGCATTTTGACGCCCGCATGAACGACAGCTGTGCAGGCGGCACAGGGGCTTTTATCGACCAGATGGCTTCTTTGCTGAACGTACCGGCAGAAGAACTTGACAAACTGGCAGCCACTGCCAAAACACGCTACACCATTGCCAGCCGCTGCGGCGTATTTGCCAAAAGCGATATTCAGCCCCTTTTAAACCAGGGTGCGGAAAAAAATGACCTTGCAGCAAGCATTTTTGACGCCGTTGCCAGCCAGGCGGTAACAGGCCTTGCCAAAGGCCGCCCCATTAAAGGCAATGTGCTTTACCTTGGCGGCCCGCTGACCTTTTTTGGCTGCCTGCGCGCCAGCTTTGACAAAATTTTAAATTTACAGGGCACCTGCCCCGAAAACAGCTTATATTATGTGGCAATGGGCTGCGCTTTTTGTGCCGAGCACACCGTAGACCTTACCACGCTGACGGAAAAAATGCACGCTGCGGATGCCAACCGCCAGTTTGAGCATTTGCCGCCGCTGTTCAAAAATATTGAAGAATATGACGCCTTTATTGCGCGCCACAACCGCGACAATGTTCAGCGAGGCGATATTGCAGCCGCCAGGGAAGCCTACCTCGGCATCGACAGCGGCAGCACAACCATAAAAATTGCCGTAGTTGCGCCGGACGGCAAACTGCTTGATTCTTTTTACCAGAGCAACAAAGGCAACCCTGTTGTCGCCGTGCGCGATTACCTGACCGGATTTTACGAAAAATACCCCAACTGCAAAATACTTGCCGCTGCCGTTACGGGCTACGGCGAAGAACTTATAAAACACGCCTTCCACGCCGATTACGGCATTGTGGAAACCATGGCGCATTTTATTGCTGCCAAAAGCCTTTTGCCTGAAGTGGATTTTATTCTTGACATCGGCGGGCAGGACATTAAATGCCTTAAAATACATAACGGCTGTATCGACAACATCTTTTTAAACGAAGCATGCTCCAGCGGATGCGGCAGCTTTTTGCAGACTTTTGCCGGCATTCTCGGTTACAGCGCGGAAGATTTTGCCAAAATAGGCCTTTTTGCCGATAAACCGGTTGACCTCGGCAGCCGCTGCACCGTATTTATGAACAGCAACGTAAAGCAGGCGCAGAAAGACGGCGCTTCCGTTGCCAATATCAGCGCCGGGCTTTCCATAAGCATTGTTAAAAACGCACTGTTTAAGGTTATTCGCCCTTCCGGGCCTGATGACCTTGGCAAACACATTGTTGTTCAGGGCGGCACCTTTTTAAACAACTGCGTGCTGCGCGCCTTTGAGCAGGAACTTAACCTTGAAGTTGTGCGCCCCGATATAGCAGGCTTAATGGGTGCTTACGGCGCGGCATTATATGCACAGGAACGCCGCAAACTGCATCCGCAGGATTCCGCGCTGCTTAAAGCGGAGCAGCTGCGCACTTTTTCACATACGGTTAAATCCGTTACCTGCGGGTTATGCAGCAACCACTGCCACTTAACGGTAAATATCTTTGCCGACGGCAAACCCTATATCAGCGGCAACCGCTGCGAACGCCCGGTTACACACTGCGCGCCCAACGACAGCCTGAACCTTTACCGCTACAAGCTGCAGTTACTGGAAGAATTTAAGCCCGTACCCGGCAGGCGCGGCAAAATCGGCCTGCCGCTCGGCCTTAATATGTATGAACTGCTGCCGTTTTGGCATACCTTTTTTACGGAGCTGGGCTTTGAAGTAATTACCAGCCCCATTTATGACAAAACCATTTTCCAGAAAGGCCAGAACACCATTCCGAGCGACACGGTATGTTACCCCGCCAAAATGATGCACGGCCATATTAAATGGCTGCTGGCGCAGGGCATTACAAGCATTTTTTACCCCTGCATGACCTACAATGTTGACGAGGACACAGCGCAGAACTGCTATAACTGCCCTGTTGTTGCCTATTACCCCGAAGTTTTGGCGGCAAACATTGAAGAATTAAAAAATATTCACTTCTTTTACGATTACCTTGGCCTTTTGAACAAAAAACTGCTGGCCAAAGAATTATACAAAATGCTGAACCCCGTTTATACGGATTTGAGCAGTGCGGAAATTAAAAACGCACTTACCCCTGCATTTAAGGCTTACCGGGATTTTGAAGCCCGCGTTAAGGAGCAGGGCAAAAAAATAACCGAAGAAGCCTTAAGCAAAAACATGCCGGTTATTATCCTTGCAGGGCGCCCGTACCATACCGACCCGAAAATTAACCACGGCATAGACCGCCTTATTACCGGGCTGGGCGCTGCTTTAATCAGCGAAGACTCTGTAAGCGGCAATATTGACCGCAAAGATTTGAACAAAGACCTGGAAGTTTTAAACCAGTGGACCTATCACAGCAGGCTGTATGCCGCCGCTAAATTTGCCGCGCAGAACCCTGCCATGAACCTTGTTCAGCTTGTAAGCTTCGGCTGCGGCTGCGACGCCATTACGGCCGACGAATGCCGCCGCATACTGGAAGAAAACGGCAAAATTTACACCCAGATAAAAATTGATGACATTGAAAACCTTGGTGCGGCACGCATAAGGCTGCGCAGCCTGTTTGCGGCACTGGGCTTTGAATGCTGAAATAATTTTTGAAGGAGCAATTTTTATGTCAGAAACTGTGCTACCGGTTTTTACCAAAGAAATGAAAGCTACGCACACCATACTTGTGCCGAATATGCTGCCGTTTCATTTTGCCTTGCTGCGTTCCGCGCTTCAAAGCTGCGGCTACAAAGCCGAAATTTTACAGAACACCGGCCGCAACGTTATTGAAACAGGGCTGAAATACGTTAACAGCGATATATGTTACCCGGCGCTGCTCGTTATCGGGCAGATTATAAGCGCGCTGGAAAGCGGCAGATACGACCTCAGCAAAACAGCAGTTATGCTCAGCCAGACCGGCGGCGGCTGCCGCGCTTCCAATTATATATACCTTCTGCGCAAAGGCATGGAAAAAGCAGGGCTCGGCAATGTGCCAATCATCAGCCTTAATGTAAACGGCATGAACGAACAGCCCGGCTTTGAGCTTAACCTTGCCATGATAAAAAAATTTATGGCCGCCATTATTTACGGCGACACTTTAATGTACCTTGCCAACAAAACCCGCCCCTACGAAACCATTAAAGGCGCGGTTGACGAACTGGCAGGCAAATGGCTGAACAGACTTGAAACCGCTTTTATGGAAGGCAAAGCGCAGGCTACCGGAACCATGAAACAACTTTCGCGCGCTCTGGCGGAGGATTTTGCCGCCCTGCCGCAAAAAGCGGAGCATAAAATAAAAGTTGGCATTGTCGGCGAAATTTACATTAAATACGCAGGGCTTGGCAACAACAATTTAGAGCAGTTTTTACAGAAGCAGAACTGCGAATATATGCTGCCGGGACTGCTGAACTTTATTATGTACTGCGCCGATACTTACTTAACGGACTACAAACTGTACGGCGGCCAATTTTTTAAATACGGCATTTCCAAAATGGCAATGTTTTATTTAAAACGCCTCGAAAAAATCATGCTTTCCGCACTTTCCACCCCGCCCTTTAAGCCGCCCGCTTCTTACGAAGAAACCAAAGCACTTGCCAAAGGCGTTATTGGCTACGGCAACAACATGGGCGAAGGCTGGCTTTTAACGGCCGAAATGCTGGAACTTGCCAAAAACGGCTACAACAACATCATCTGCGCACAGCCCTTCGGCTGCCTGCCCAACCACATAGCCGGGCGCGGCATGCTTAACAAAATCAAGGAAATTGCCGAAAATGCCAATATCCTGCCTATCGACTACGATTCCAGCGCTTCTAAAGTAAATCAGGAAAACCGCATTAAATTAATGCTGGCTACCGCCGAATAAAATTTTAAACAAAAAATTACCCCGTTGCCAAAGAACTGACAACGGGGTTTATTTTTACCGTTATTTAATTAATTGCTGCCCTGATAAACCATACCCTGAATATCGGTATCGGCTTTAACCTGTACAAAGGTGGTGGAGCCTGCCGGAATATTTACGGATTTGCCGGTTACAAAAGCACCGCCGATAATACCTACCGGGCCAAGCACTACCATACCGCCGATAGCGGCACCGGCTGCACCGGCAACTGTTTCGGCTGCCTGTTTGGCAACATCACCGAGGAATACTTTAACGCGGGTATTATCAATAGCGTAAATAAAGCCAAAGTCAACATCAATGCGGGCATCCTGGCCGAACATACGCGGGCCTACAACCTTGGTTACCTTGCCAACGCCTTCAGCGCCTTTCGGCAGTACCAGCACATCATTAACAAAAACATTGTCGGCAACTTTGTATTTTACAACATCGCCTGCTTTTGCGGTTTTGCTGCTGAGGTCTTCTGCAAATTCAAGCTTGATTACAGAATCCTTCGGCAGAGTTACGGTTTCAACAACAACAATGCCGTCCTGGAAAGCAAGGTTTGCTAGTGCTTCAAGGCGTCCAGCAAGAGAGCCTGCGCCAACTTCGCCGTTCAGCATGGTTTCCAGTGCTTCAATGCGGCTTTTTGCCGGGCCGCCTGCCGTGCTTTCGGTAAACTGCCATTCAACGGCGTTCAGCTTGGTTAAAAAGCTTGCTTCGCCGCTGCCGGCATAACCGTTGATATAATCATACAAATTATCAACTCTATTTAAAATAGGGTCAGTGGTAATGGTGCCGTAAACGTCATCTTCAAGGCTGTCCATTCTGCTGACCAGTGCGCCTGCCTGTTCCGTACCGTACAAGGTAACTTCCAGTGCGCCCATTTTTTCACTGGCAGACATTGTTTTCGGCGCAGCGGAGGCTTCAATTGCAGCACTGGCGGAAATTTCATCACCTGCTGCGGCTAAAGCTACGCCCGGAAAGGCAGATGTAACAGTAAGTGTTAACGTTAAAAATAAAGTAAGGAGTTTTTGTTTCATTTCATTACCTCCGTGCAAAAATATATATTAATTATATCATAAAAAGGCTTAAAAAAACAGTAAACTAATTGAAAACCGGGCAAGCATTAAAGCAAAGCCCGGTTTTATTTATTATTTTAAATATTTTGCAAAACTTGCCGCTACGGCATCTTTCATTTCGTCCATTTTGGCAAAGCGCCTTCTGTGCTGGGCACGTTTGGAAGGCTTCAGTTCCTCCATGGATTTTCTGTATTCGGGAATGGGTATTTTGTAAAAACGCTTGTCGTCAAGCTGCGTTCCTTCACATTCCTGCCAGAAGGCATCCAGTGAAGTTTTCAGTTTGCGGTCCACGCGGATATGGTTCATGGCGTAATAGCCTTCGTTGCTGACAGCGTAAATGCTTTCGCAGCCCAATGCCGCCGCCACATTGCGGATACCGTAAAAAATAAGGTTTTTGGTGCGGTAGCCGTAAAAGGCTTTGGTCAGCCCTTTAATAACCTCCGAGCCATTGGGCGTTCCCTGCAATGCGCCAATCCACAGCGCCGGTTCACCGTTTTTACCGGGCTCCAGCCAGAACATAATCTGGTACAGCGCTTCTTTATCCCACATCAGCACCAGCGAAAGGCAGCCTTCCTTGCGCTGCCCGGCGTGAAACCATAATTCCAGCGTCAGCGGCTTTTCTTCGTAGCTGTCTTCCCACAGGCGCAGCATTTCGCCTTCTGCATAAAGCCTGCGCAGAGCGTCTTCGGTTAACTTGCTTTCCAAAAATTCCACATGCGCCTTTACAAGGCTGATGCGTTCATCATAGGTGGAGTTTTTGTAAAAGAACTGCCTTGTCGCCTGCTCCACAAAACTTGTAGTATGGCGCAGCATATCACGGCGCAGCGGCGTTACCGCAAAGAAATCCAGCAAGCCGCCAATCTGTTCGCTGTGCAGCATGCAGCGGGAACGGAAAACAACGTACCTTTTCCATTCTTTCAAGCGTTTGGTATTGTACAGGCTATGCCCGATATGTTGTAAAATTTCTGTATCCATGTCAGCCTCGCAATTGTTTGATATGTTACATTATACCATATTGCAGGCCTTACTGCCAGTTATGCTTTGTCGCGGTCATACATCGGGCGCAGGCGGTCCTGCATGGGAATTTTATCGGCCGCAGCCGCAAGCAGCGCCCATTCATACAGCGTGCTCTGTGCGCCAACAGGTTCCAGGCGGTTGGTAACGCGGCGGTAAGTACCGTTGGATTGCATCATGTGCGCGCCGACGTTATCGCGCAGGTACAAATCAAGCACTTTTTTGATGCGCTCAATATGCGCCGGGGTTTCAACCGGGAAGAACAGTTCAACGCGGTCGTTAAGGTTACGCGGCATCCAGTCTGCACTGGAGAGGAAAAGCTGTTCCTTGCCGCCGCCCTGGAACCAGAAAATACGGCTGTGTTCCAGCTGCCTGCCGACAATGCTGCGTACGGTAATGTTGTCGCTGATGCCATCCATACCAGCGCGCAGGCCGCAGATACCGCGGATGATAAGGTCTATTTTAACGCCTGCCATGGAAGCCTCGTACAGTTTCTGAATAACGGGGTAGTCAATCAGCGAGTTCATTTTGGCAATGATATGCCCGGTGCCGCCTTTTTTAACAATGCTGATTTCGTTGTCGATAAGTTCATAAATCTTTTTGCGCAGGCCAAGCGGCGCCATAACCAGTTTGTTCCATACCGGCGGGTCCGAATAACCGGACAGCACATTGAAGAACGCCGAAGCATCGCTGCCAAACTGGTCATTGGCAGTCATCAGGCCCATGTCGGTATAAAGTTTGGCCGTGTTATCGTTGTAGTTGCCTGTGCCAAGGTGTACATAGCGCTTAATGCCGTCTGCTTCCTTGCGCACAACCAGAATAATTTTGGCGTGGGTTTTAAGGCCCATCAGGCCGTAAATTACATGGCAGCCGGCTTCTTCAAGCCTGCGTGCCCAGATGATATTGTTTTCTTCATCAAAGCGAGCTTTTAATTCTACCAGTACCGTTACCTGCTTGCCGTTTTCGGCAGCGCGGGCAAGGGCTGCAACTATCGGCGAGTTGCCGCTAACACGGTAAAGCGTCTGCTTAATGGCAAGTACGTTCGGGTCGTCGGCAGCGTCGCTTACAAATTTAACTACCGGGTCAAAGCTTTCATAGGGGTGGTGCAAAAGCACGTCGCGTTCACGCAGCACTTTAAAGATGTCGCTGTCATCCGGCAGTTCCAGCGGGCGCTGCGGCACAAATGGCTCATACAGCCAGGGCCACATGCCCGGCAGCGAAGCAAATTTAAAGAAGCAGGTTGCGTCAAGCGGCCCGTTAATTTCATAAACCTCCTGCTCGGTAATGTCCAGATTATTGTACAGGAATTTTCTGATGCGGCTGTTGGCTTTATTGTAAATTTCCAGCCTTACAGAAGCGCCGCGCGTACGTTTGCGCAGGGATTTTTCCACTTCTTTCAGCAGGTTGTCGATATCGTCTTCGTCAAATTCCAAATCGGCGTCGCGCGTAATGCGGAACGGCACAACATCCAGAATTTTGCAGCCGCTGTACAAATCAGAGCAGTGCTCGTTAATAACGTCTTCCAAAAATACAAAGCTGCGTTTTTCCTCGCCGGGAACTTCCAAAAGGCGCGGCAGTACGGAAGGCACCTGCACGATGCCCATGCTGTCTTCGCCTTCCTGGTTGGTAAGTTCTACCGCAAGGTTCAGCGTTTTATTTGCCAAAAACGGAAACGGGCGCGAGGCGTCAACAGCCATCGGCGTAAGTACCGGGAAAATTTCTTCCTGATAATAAGCCTCCAGCCAGCGGCGGCCCTTTTCGCTTAATTCGCTTACGCGGCAAATGTAAATGCCTGCCTCGCGCAGTTCCTTAACCAGCGAAAGCAGATATTTGTTTAACAACTTCATCTGGTCGTGAGCTGCTTTGCTTATTTCTTCAAGCTGTGCTTTAACAGTAAGCCCAGCCGCGTCGCGTTTGTTAATACCGTTTTCGTACTGGTCCCACAAGCCTGCCACGCGCACCATAAAAAACTCATCAAGGTTAGACGCGGTAATGGCAACAAATTTCAAGCGTTCCAAAAGCGGCGTGGTTTTTACGCCGGCTTCGCGCAGCACGCGCAGGTTAAATTTTAACCAGCTGAGTTCGCGGTTAAAAAAGTATTCCGGTTTATTAAGATTAATTTTTTCGTTCTTTTCCATTTATCTGTCCACCCGTTCCAAAACTGCCTGTAATCCGTAAACTTCTTCAAAGAAAGATGCCTTGGAGGCAAAAGTCCATTCTTCTATCGTCAAATCTTCAAGGGTAACGGCTTCCACCTTCATTACGCCGTTTTTAACGTTAACGCGGCAGCTTTTGATTTTTTGCTTATAGCTGCGGTCCATGGCATCGGCAAGACGCACCAGCGCGGCTATTTTTGCTACCAGCGGCATAATTTCCGGAGACATTTCTTCCACTTCGGCATGGCGTTTGCCGCTGAACAGCCTGTGCGCATGGTAATAGCTTGCCAGCGCCACAATTTTTTTGTCCATTTCGCTGAAGCCTAAAATGTCGCACGACATAATCAGCATATAGCTGTACAGCGAATGGCTGCGCAGCGAAACGTATTTGCCGATATCGTGCAGCAACGCCGTTGCCTGCAAAAGAATGCGGCTGTGGCTGTCAAGCCCGTGGTGTTTGCCGAGTTTATCGAACATAGCAAGGGCAAGCTTGGCCACCTGGCGCGAATGTGCTTCGTCATACTGGTAACGCTCACCAATGCTGTACAGAAGGCTGAGCTGCTCCTGTTCAAGCTCGTCGGCATAATCTTTGCTGGCTTTCGGACCGATATGCAAAAGGCAGATGCCGTCAATAAAGCGGTCATCCGTAAGGATAATTTCCTGAACCGGCACCAGTGCCAGAAGCTGCTCGTAAAGCAAAATTGTCGGCACAACCAGTTCCGCCGCATCTTCGTTGATTTTAAACACTTTAATAATCTGCGGCAGGTTCAGCTCATGCACGGTTTTAAACAGCTGCATGAACTGTTCCGTTTTAATGCGGATAACACCGGCTTTAAATTCAACGCCCATCATCTGCAGCAGAAGTTCCGATTCCGCTCCTGTCAGCACAAGATAATGTATCTGCTCGTTTTTCAACGCGTCCCTTACCGCACCCATCGTACTTGAAAGGTATTCGGCAAGAGCCTGGTTGAATTTCATTGAACTGCGCTGATTGCGGTTAAAACTTTCCTTAACGCGGATAACACCGATATTAAGGTTCTGCTGATAGCGTATAATATTATCTTTTACAAAAGTAATGCCAAGCCCGCCGGAGGAAATATCCATCATCAGCATGCTCTCGTCAACGCCGGTCAGGCCGTCAAGCTTCATGGTGCGGCGGATGGAAGCATACTTGGTATAAATTTCTTCCGGAAGGTCAATAACCGTTACTTTCAAGCCCGTCCTGATATAAATCTGGTCTAAAAGGAACACGCGGTTTAAAGCCTCGCGCACTGCGGTTGTTGCCTGCATGCTGTATTCTTCAACTTCATATTCTGTCATCAGGCGTTTAAAACCGACCAAAAGCTCGCAAATTTCATTTACCATGCTGAACGGAATGATTTTGTTTTTGAAGGTTTCTTCGCCCAGGCGCACGCGGCGGTTACATTCCTCCAGAACTTTCATGTTGTTTAAGTTGCGGTACTGCACAATCTGCATGCTTATCATCTCAGAGCCGAGATGTATTGCTGCAAAAATTTTATATTGTTTTTTTCTCACATGACCACCTCATTAAAGCATTATATATTAATTCGACACAGCACCATTAAATCCTTGCCTTTAACAATTTTTTTACAGCGCCTTACCATCCTTTTTACAAATTATGCGTTTTTTTGCAGGATTTTTTACTTTTTCCGGTAAATATATATTTATTATGCGGTTTTACTGAATGTAAAATGACGGGAGGTATGTATTTTGCAGAGGATAGCTATTATAGATATCGGTTCTAACTCAGCGCGCCTTGTTATAACTCATATTTATAAAAACGGCGCCTACAACATGGTATACAACCAGAAAGAAGCCCTGCGCCTGAGCCAGAAAATTGACAAAAACGGCAACCTTACGCAGCAGGCGTTTACCGACACCATTGAAACCATGAAAAGTTTTGCCTATATGTGCAAACTGTACCACGCAGACAGGATTATTGCCGTGGCAACGGCCGCCATCCGCAATGCGGGCAACGGTGCGGAGCTTACGCGCCTCGTGCAGCGGGAAACAGACATTAACCTGCACATTATAACGGGCAACACCGAAGCCTATATCAGTTACCTCGGCGTTATCAACACCCTTCCCTATCACAGCGGCATTATTTTCGACCTGGGCGGCGGCAGCACGGAGCTGATTCTGTTTCAGGACCGCAAAATACTGGAATCCGTTTCCGTTCCTATCGGCGCAGTAAACACCACCGCACTTTTTAATACACGCAACACCGTAAGTTCTTCCGTTTACGGCGAATTAAGCTTCTTTCTGCGCACGCGCCTTGCGGAATACCCCTGGCTAAAACAGCCCAAGCTTCCGCTTATCGGCGTAGGCGGCACGGCGCGTACCATAGGCAAAATGCACCAGCGCGCCACCAAATACCCCACAACCAAAATACACAACTATAAATTAACGGTACAGGCCTTCCACGGCATTTTTAACCGCCTTAAAAACAGTACGCTTGAAGAACGCCGCAAAATTTCCGGCCTCAGCAGCGACCGCGCCGATATCATCATTGCCGGTGCTGCCATTATTAACGCGCTTTTTGAAGTTACCGGCAGCAAGCAGCTTATAACCAGCGGCTGCGGCCTGCGCGAAGGGCTGTTTTACGATTACTATTCCAAAGAACGCGGCATACCACTTATTGCCGAAGATATCTTAGCCCGCAGTACGGATAATATTTTAAACCTTTACACGCCCGACCCCACGCACAGCCACCATATTACCAATCTGGCGCTGGCCATGTTTGATGCCTGGAAACCGCTGCACGGGCTTGGCAAAAACTGCCGCCGCCTGCTTAAAACGGCAGCGCTGCTGCACGACATAGGCATTACCATTAACTTTTACAGCCACGCGCGCCACAGCGCCTATATGATTCAAAACGCGAAACTTTTCGGGCTTACGCATAAAGAGCAGCTTCTGACTTCGGCCGTTGCAGGCTGGCACAACGGTATTTCCAAAAGCTATTTTTCGCGCGACCCGCTGTATATGACCATGCTTACGGAAAATAACTGGCAGACGGTAAGCAGGCTGGCGCTGCTTTTGGCCCTGGCCGAAAGCCTTGATTACACGCAGACCGGTATTTTAAGCATTACACGCGCCGGAATAAATAACGAAGGCGCCTTTTTGGAACTAAAAGAACACGGCAACCCCGTTATTGAACTGCACCAGATACGCGCGCATTTAAAATGGTTCTTTAAAACTTTCGGCAAACCGCTGCATTTTAAAATAACGGAAGATTAATAAACAAATCACTTTTCTAATCCATAAAATTTAATATTATAAATTGAAAAATAGGGAACTATATGTTAATATTTACTCAAAAAGTTCCCTATTTTATTTTTAATAATTTTACATAGGGAACTTTTATTAAAAACAATCTAAAAATATTCCCTATGCAGGAGTTTTATTATGCAAAATCAAAATTTAGACAATTTACAGCAACTTTTAAGAAGCAAAGCTGAATTACATGCGCGGCTTCAATTATTGCCCTACGACGGCACACCTGAAATAAAAACCAATAAGACAGGAAATAAATATTTGTATGTCCGCAAGCGCATTGCCGGAAAATTAACTTCAACTTATGTTGATGTTTTTTCCGATGAATTATATACAGCACTTTTACGTTATTCGCGCGAAGCAAGAGATTTAAGAAAACAGCTGCGCAGAATCGAAAAAGAACTGGCATTAATTGGTTATACAGAACAAGAACTTTCTCCTCAGGTACAGCTTAATTTGGATTTTGCACGTGCCAATATGAAAGCCAATATTTATGATCAGGCAATTCTTGAAGGCGTTACAACTACGTTTCCACAAACGGAAACCGTTATTGACAACGGTATCGTCAGTGGCATGACACCGACAGATATTCAAAAAATAGTTAATCTTAAACACGCCTGGGAATTTATCTTGGATAAAGACGTAATAACAGCCCCAACAGATTATTATCTTCTTTGCTATATAGCCCGGCTTGTAAACGAAGGCTTTTTCCATGACGGAGGTAAAATCCGCTCCGTACCCGTTACTATCGGAGGAACAAAATATATTCCGCCACTGCCGATAGAAATTAATGTTAAAGAACATATCGCTAATATAGTACAAAGTAAAGGCGTAATTATCGACACAGCAATAGAACTATGCCTGTATTGTATGAAAACACAAATTTTCACAGACGGCAACAAAAGAGCTTCCATAATTTTTGCCAACCATTTCTTAATCGCTCATGGAGCAGGACTATTGATAATACATGAAAAAGACGTACCTGAATTTAAAGCTTTGTTGGTAAGATATTACGAAAGCAAAGATATCGATATAATTAAAACCTTCTTAAAAGAAAATTGCTGGCACAAATTTTAATGTAATAAAAAATTAGTATCAACGGTATTAAATTTAGTATTATTGGCACCAAAGATTGGTGCCATTGGTGCCAAAGTTTAGAGTCATTGGTGCCACATTTAGTGCCAGTGGTACCAAAGTTTGGTGCCATTAGTATCAGCAATATCAAAAATATTAATTTTAGTATCACCGCTAACAGTGCAATTCTAACAACTATTATAATTTTGTCTGTGTTTTTATATACAAAAACATGTACCAATCATAATGATTTTATTTCCCATAAACAAACGTATCGGTAAAATAAAAAGCAGAAACGCAAATGAACCGCTCCCTGTCAAGAGGACAATTAAAATAATAAGTTGTTTGACTTGTTCGATGTTATATCTAACAACTACGGGCGTTTTGAGAACTGTATTTTTGATTAAAAATAAAACTTAATTTTTAAACCTCAACTAACTAGATGAACTGCACCCCAAAAGTTAGACAAAAAACTTTTGGAGGTGCAGTTTTTTCATGACCAAATACTCAGACGAATTTAAAATTAAAGCAGTACAAATGGTTTTAGACGGTAATGCCGTAAAATATGTTTGTAGAATATTAGGTATACCAGACAGCCGTCCCTTGCGCGACTGGCCTGCCCATTACAACCACGGTAGTATCAACCAGCTCCTTCATAAAAACCGTTCATATTCGCTGGATTTTAAACAGAAAGTCCTTGAGCATCGCTGGCGGCATGGGTTATCATTAAAAGAAACGGCATAATCCAAAGCATGTCAAGGAAAGGAAACTGTTTGGATAATGCCGTAATGGAAAATTTCTTCGGGCTATTAAAATCAGAATTATTCTATTTTGAAGAATTTAAGTCAATAGAAGATTTTAGAGAGAAGTTAGATGAATATATAGATTATTACAATACCCGAAGGATAAAGGTAAAGTTAAAAGGGCTCAGCCCGGTAGAATACCGGATCAAGTCCTTAAAAACAGCTTAATTATTATGTCCCACTTTTTGGGTGCATATCATAGATATATCTAATTAGTTGAGGTTTATTTATATTTGCTGTATGGCTATTCGTTGTTTCCAGTCATAACTTATTATGATATAATTTATTTTAAAGAAAAAAATTATATATTTTCTGAAGGGAGACATAATAAAATGGCCGGGAATACTAGTTTAAGTGCAGCGAAAGTAACGCCTAACGATGAATTTTATACTCAATATACTGATATAGAAGCTGAAATGAACGCTTATGTAGAATATAATCCCGATGTATTTCGAAATAAAACTATTCTATTGCCTTGCGATGACCCGGAGTGGTCTAACTTCACAAAATATTTTGTAGCTAATTTTAAGAGATTCGGGTTGAAAAAACTAATTTCTACTTCTTATGCAAAAGGTGCCGGAAATAAACAAATAACCTTATTCGAAAGAGAATCAGATTTATTCGATAAAGATAAACATGATCTAAATGGTAAACTATTCACATTAACTAATAATTTAGGCGATCTCGAATTTTCTGGATATCTAAAAGGCGATGGAGATTTTCGTTCAGAAGAAGTTAAAGCATTACGCGATGAAGCCGATATTATTATCACAAATCCTCCGTTTTCTTTATTCCGAGAATTTTTAGCTTGGATTTTAGAAGCTGGAAAACAGTTTGTTATTCTTGGGAATATGAATGCCATACCATATAAAGAAGTATTCCCTTATCTTAGAAATAATCAGATATGGATTGGATATAAATCTCTTAATCAGGATATGTATTTTGATATACCGGATGAGCGTAAAGAATGGCTTGTTAAGAATAAAAAAGAAGGTTCAGCTTATAAGATTATTAATGGCGTTGTCATGGGAAGATTAGCTTCTGCTTGTTGGTTTACTAATATAGATCATGGTAAACGTCATGAACCATTGCTGCTTGATACAATGGAACATAATTTAAAATTTAATAAAAAACTAAGAAAAAGTTTCGAAAAAAACTATGGAAACATTGAATATCCCCATTACGATAATTATGATGCTATTGAAATACCTTTTGTCGAATGTATACCTTCTAATTATGATGGAGTTATGGGAGTACCAATTACATTCATGGATAAATATTGCCCAGAACAGTTTAAAATTCTTTGGCAAGCTAGTGGAAATTCCTATGCTAATGCTCCTCATGAAATTTTAGAAGAACTCAAATTTGATCCTACTATTAGATATGGGGGTGGACTAGGTGCTGCTGTAATTAACGGGCAGGCAAAATACAGCCGTATTTTGATTCGTTCTAGGAGAAAGGACTGAAAACAATGAAAACCGAACTGCATACTAACTGGACTGTTGGAGATATTTGCAAAGGATTTATGTTTGACCAAAATGAAAATAAAGGATTATTTGGTCTTAATGGTCAGCTTATTATTCAACCAGAATATCAAAGAAACTATATTTACGGCGATGGTAAACGTGATGTAGCTGTAGTAGAATCACTTCTTAAAGGATATCCATTAGGACTTATTTATTTCGTTAAGAATAAAGACGGAAAATACGAAGTTCTTGATGGGCAGCAGCGTATTACTTCCTTTGCCCGCTATGTTAACCAGTCTTGGCAGTTCGCTGTTCAGATAAATGGTAAGCCAAGATATTTTAATACATTAGATTCTGATTTACAGAAGAAGATTGTCGATGCTCCACTTACTATCTATGTTTGTGAAGGTGAACCATCTGAGATACAAACATGGTTTGAAACGATTAATATCATAGGAGTACCCCTATCTAAACAAGAACTTCGTAACGCAGCTTATCACGGTCCATTTGTAACTGCGGCAAGAGCAATTTTTTCTAATACCGGAAACTCTAATATGAATCGCTGGAAAACGTATGCGAAAGGAAATCCTCAGCGCCAAGAAATATTAGAAACCGCTTTAGATTGGGTAAGTCATCACAGTATTGAAACATATATGGCTAAGCATCGTAACGATACAGAGACGACAGAATTAGTTAGATATTTTGAAACTGTTATAGGCTGGATAGATTCTATTTTTGAATATACAGGATCAGAAATGTGCGGCCAACCTTGGGGAGATTTTTATGAGAAATACCATAAGAACGCTTATCCTAAAGAAACCATAAATAAACGTTTTGACGAACTTCTTAGCGATACACAAGTATCTGATAAGCGCGGTATCATTGAATATCTTCTTGGTGGCGAGAAAGAGACTAAACTTCTAAACGTTAGAGTCTTTGATCAAAAGACGAAGAAGGCTGTGTATAAAAGACAAACTGAAGAAGCTATAAAGAAAGATAAATCTAACTGTCCGCTTTGTGCTATTGGTCATGATGCTAACGCTAAAAGAATATATAAAGAAAATGAAATGGATGCCGATCATGTAACTGCTTGGAGCCGTGGTGGCGCCACAGACGAAAAGAACTGCCAGATGTTATGTAAAACTCATAATAGAGCTAAAGGGAATAGATAAAATACAATAAAGGAGCTTCGGATATAATAACCGAAAGCTCCTTTGTTGTATTATTAAAGATATAAATCAGCTACAGATATCTAAAAAACACTAAAAATTATTTACTTATTTTGAATATTCTTTTTAATATCCTATTTTTATTGTATTATTGTTTATAAACCATAATTCAATATTCAAGTAAAATTTAATTATCACTAAATGGTATAAATTAGCTACATTTAGATTATTATAGAGATTCTTTTTTTCTTTTGAATCCGTATTTAAATTTGTCTATCCATTCATCTTTTTCATAGATTCTAGATTTAGATACGTTATCTATAGCTTCAAATTCCATACAAAGTATTTTATAATCACCGAGATAAATAGCAGTATGTGCTCCTGTTTTCAAACAAACTATATCCCCATATTCAAGTTCTTCTATATTTTTTGTTCCTTTAAAACTCATTCTAAGCCATTTTAATAACCTATTAAGATAATGTTCTTTTCTATTGGTACACCATGGTTTACCGTCATTAAATTTAATACCATAGTTATGATCTTTATAAAATTTTTCTACTAATCCGAGGCAATTATATGAATTTGTTTCTGGAGTTTGTTTAAAAGTAAAATTTAATCCAATATATTTATTAACGTCACTTATTATCATATACTCTCCCAATTATTACTTGAACCTATGTAAGATTCTAATGTGTCAGTCTCTTTCCAGTCAACTAATTGAGAAGTTTCTGGAATATTTTTTAAATATATAGGACCAAAATTTCCAGCTCCGTACATCATGTTTTTAAATGTTGTGCATGAAGATAGATCTAAAATTCCGGAAACCTGTCTTGTAGTTTTATCTCCAACAGAAAATCCAAACATATAACTCATATCAGTTACATTAGAAGTATTCCATTCTCCTAACATTATATTCATATATTTTGAAGAAGGTCCGTTTTCTGCATTATTCATAAACATATAAGCCATATCAGTTACATTAGATACGTTCCATTTTTGTAAATCTAATGTAATAGTATTCCCACAAGATTCAAACATACATGACATGTTTTTAACATTATTTACATTTAGATTAGAAAGTCCAATTATATTGGTTAATTGCATTCCAGTTTTCCAGGCACCACTTTCTCCAGAAAACATATAATTCATATTAACTACATTAGATGTATCAATATTAGTCAAATTTATAGTTAATAAACTTGTTGCATGAGCAAACATATAACTCATATCAGTTACATTAGAAGTATTCATTCCAGAGATATTAATATTGGATCCTTTATAGGCATAAAACATTTTGTTTGTACTTTTTAAAGAAACAGTATTCCATCCAGAAATATCTATATCACATAATACATCCTGAAACATATAATATACATTTTCTAATCTCTGAACATTTTTATTTTTTAATCCGATAATTTCATTTAGTACTAATGTGTCTTTGTCAGAACATCCAAACATATTATACATACTTGTACAGTATGCAGTATTTATATTAGAAATATCAATTTTGGTACATGCTAATAATCCATAAAAGGCTCTAGTCATATTCGTTGGTAAGATACCACTATCTAAATATTTTTGATTTTCTTCTGGAATAGATGTTACTGTTTCATAATCTGTAATATATAACGAAGCATAGTCAGTTAAATCTACAAAGCCGTTTTCGTCAGGAATCGGTCCATACACACCATCATAATTATAAGATTCTTTTAAAGTAGAATAACTACTGTAATTTCCTTTTGGATTAAATAAGTACGGATTACTTACCTGTCCATGTAACTGTAATTTTAGCTCAAATAGGACAGACGAAGTACCGGTACTTTCATAATTAGAATCTGTACCGTTCAAACTTATTTTATCTTTTATTAAGTTGTTAGTCATTTATTTATTGCTGCTTATCTTTCTATTGATTGATAGTATTTAAATATTCCCTATATTCTAACGGTGCCATACAATTAAGCCGCGCCTGATACCTATGATTATTGTAATAATCTATGTATTCGGTGACGGCTGCTTTCAATTCTTCGAAAGTATGAAACTTACGAAGATAATACATTTCTGATTTTAACATACCCCAGAAAGCTTCCATAGGGCCATTATCTATACACCTGGCTACTCTGGACATACTCTGAGTCATACCGGCGTTATCTAACATAGTCTTAAAGATTTTAGAGGTATATTGAAATCCTCTATCACTGTGGAAGATAGGTTTAACTTCCGGATATTTAGAATGAGCATCGTTAAAGTTTTTAAATACTAATTCGTTATTATTAGAATTACCTAGAGTAAAAGAGACTATACTTTTATCTGCTAAATCTATAATGACACTCAAATAAGCTTTACTGTGGGCTCCATATTTAAATTCGGTAACGTCAGTTAGCCACTTCTCTCCGAAGCGGCTGGATGTAAATTCTCTATTTAAAACATTTTCTGCTGTAACTTGTGGCGTTGATTTTATATAGTTCCTTTTCTTCTTACGGCAAACTGATTTAATCTTAAGTATCCTCATTAAACGTAAGATACGTTTCTTGTTTACGAGGAAGCCGCATTCGCGGCGTATCTTTATCGTCATTTGTCTATATCCAAGAATACCATTAGTAGCATAATAAAAAGATTTGATATATTCTATTAATTCATGGTTAAAAGTTTGGATAACTCCGTCTTTATATTTTTCTAACCATTTGTAATAGGCAGAGCGGGCTATACCGGCTATTTCACATAATTCTTTTACAGAAGCTTTATATTTATCTTTAATCTCTTGAATAGCCAAATAGATACTATGATGTTTGAATGGATTAAGCATCACACTCCTTCCAGCTCGTTTAATTTTTTTAGGAAGGCGTTCTCCAATTCTATTCTTCTTTTTTCGGCCTTAAGAAGCTTATTTTCTAATTTTAACTTTTCAACTTCAGTTAATTCTTCTTCAGCTTTTCTTTTGCCACGGCGATCTATGAGTCCATCTACGCCAAATTTATTATATTTTTGAACCCACTGATACACTTGTTGGTAGGAAACCTCAAATTTAATAGCCGTTTCAGAATAATCCTTACTTATTTCTAAATAATGTTTTACTACTTCTATACGGTCTTCAAATGTAAGATTTTTACGGATGCCTTTAATTCTCACAGAACTTAATCCCCCGGATTCCATTAATTTACCTCTATTATACAATGAAATCCATCTTCTAAGTTGAGTATTATTTCTAATTTTATATTTAATACAGATACCTGTAAGACCAGTTGTTCCAGAAATATACTCTCGAACAGCATTTAATTTTAACTCTATAGGATATTTAAGATTTTTAGAATTATGTTTTAAGCCATCTACGCCAAATGATTTATAGCGGGCAATCCAAATATAAATATTAGACATATGACATCCTATTCTTTTAGCTAGTGTTCTTATTCCAATTCCATTAACTAAATTATCTATAACTACTTCCATTTTTTGTTCGAATGTAAATTGGTATTTTCTGCCCATAAAAAATATGCCTCCTTTAGATTTCAGACAGTTCTATTATTTTAACTGTCCTCTCTAATGGAAGCATATCAAAATGCGTTTCTGCTTTTTGTTTGCCTTTTAATTTAAATCATCAGCCTTGGCATGGATTATTTTTAAGCGGCGGCGGGCAGCGCGCAGATTTTCCGGCACTTCTTCTTCCGGCATATTGCGCGGCACCGAGGTTGTGCCTGCTTTATCGGCAGTGCTGTAATACCATACTTTATAATCCAGCACATCCATTGTCTGCTGTAATTTTTCCATCTGTTCCTTAACGCTTTCGCGCTGGCGGATAATCATCTGCAAGCGTTCTTTAATGGTGCTGTCACCGGCAATAACCATTTCGATAAACCGTTTGATATCTTTAATGCCCATGCCGGTATTTTTTAAACAGTCGATAACAAGCAGCCATTCATAGTCGCTGTCCTTAAACATGCGGATGCCGCTTTCGCTGCGCTCCACAAACGGAAGCAGGCCTTCTTTATCATAGTAGCGCAGAGTGGAAGGCGTGGTGTTTAAAATTTTAGCCATTTCACCGACAGTATAAAACATTTTTATCACTCCCTTAAAAAGTTCACAATTTTGCCATTGACTTAAAGTGTGCTTTAACTTATATAATTTACTTAAACTTACAAGTTGATTATAGCATATAACCACAAATAAGCAAACATTTTATTTTGGGAGGCATAAAAAATGGATTTTAACATGTATGTTCCGACAAAAATTTTATTTGGCGCAGGCACTTTAAATGAGCTTGGCAAACAGCAGCTGCCCGGCAAAAAAGCCGTTATTATTATTTCCAACGGCAAATCAACCCGTGCCAACGGTTATTTAAGCCGCACCGAAGAACAACTGGCGCAGGCAGGCGTAACCACAAGCGTTTTTGATAAAATTCAGCCCAACCCGCTGAAAGAAACCGTTATGGAAGGCGCGGCCTTTGTTAAAGCGCAGGGCGCAGATTTTATTGTTGCACTGGGCGGCGGCAGTGTTATCGACAGCGCCAAAGCCATTGCCGTTATGGCAGCCAACCCCGGCGACTTGTGGGATTACATTGCAAGCGGCACCGGCAAAGGGCAGCCCATTAAAAATAAACCGCTGCCAATCGTTGCCATCAGCACCACGGCAGGTACCGGCAGCGAAGCCGACGCCGGCTGCGTTATTACCAACCCCGACACCAACGAAAAAGTCGGCCTGAAAACACCGGACCTGTTCCCCGTACTGTGCATTGAAGACCCGGACCTTATGAAAAGCGTACCGGCACACTACACTGCTTATCAGGGCTTTGATGCTCTCAGCCACAGCCTTGAAGGTTATATCTCCAAATTCGCCAACCTTATGAGCGATATGTACGCCATTACCGCCATTGAAAACATCGGCCGCTATCTGGCTCGCGCCGTTAAAGACGGCAATGACATTGAAGCAAGAACGCACGTTGCTTTCGGCAATATTCTTTCAGGCACGGTAATGTGCGTAGGCACCACCAGCAGCCAGCACTCGCTGGAACACGCGCTCAGCGCTTACCACTCCAACCTTCCGCACGGCGCAGGGCTGATTATGTTAAGCCGCGCATATTTCGGCAACGTAATTGCCCACCATGCCTGTGATGAACGCTTTGTACGCATGGCAAAAGCCATGGGCATGGAAAACGCAGACAAACCGGAAGACTTTTTAAAAGTACTGCAAAAACTTTTGGAAGACTGCGGCGTGGCAGACCTGAAAATGAGCGACTACGGCATTACGCCTGATGAATTCCCCAAAATGGCAGACAACGCCATGGGCCCGATGGGCGGCTTGTTTGCCTGCGACCGCATTGCGCTTACTAAAGAAGACGTTATCGGCATCTATCAGAAATCATATAAATAATTTGCTGCTTTACGCAGAAAGAAAGGAGCTTTTATGAACAGGATTTTTAAAA
>UMCV01034003.1_pt1 | contig 27847 bp, 21 predicted proteins | sample 1964311 | NCBI WGS metagenome assembly UMCV01 (sample SAMEA4835976, study PRJEB28245) | human gut metagenome | biome: gut microbiome; material: fecal sample | place: Denmark | collected 2008 | reverse complement strand
CCCCCCTGCCATATTCATCAAGCTCGCGGCTGCCGACGTTGGAGGTCATTATGACGATGGTGTTCCTGAAGCTCACGACGCGGCCATTGCTGTCCGTCAAGCGACCCTCGTCAAGCACCTGAAGCAGAATGTTGAATATGTCAGGATGGGCTTTCTCGATCTCGTCCAGCAGCACTACGCAGTAAGGTTTCCTGCGCACCCGCTCGCTGAGCTGCCCGCCCTCCTCGTAGCCGACATAGCCGGGAGGCGCTCCGACAAGACGGGACACGGTGAATTTTTCCATATATTCACTCATATCGATTCTGACCATATTCTCCTGAGAGTCAAAAAGATATTCAGCAAGGCATTTCGCAAGTTGGGTTTTGCCTACTCCGGTCGGACCGAAGAAGAGGAACGTGCCGATCGGGCGGTTCGGGTCTTTCAGCCCGGCTCGGTTCCGTTGGATGGCGCGCACGACTTTCTCGATGGCATCGTCCTGGCCTATGATTCGGCTTTGGAGCCTGCCTTTCATCTTCATTATCCTGTTGCCCTCGGACTCGGCGACCTTGTTGACAGGGATTCCGGTCATCTTCGAGACGACCGTGGCTATGTCCTCGGCATCAACTATATTTCCCGTCCTCTTGTCCTTCGTCAGATTCAGACGGATCATCGAGCCAGCCTCGTCAAGAGCGTCTATCGCCTTGTCAGGCAGAGACTTGTCGGTGATGTAACGGTCAGTCAGACGGACGCAGGCCTCTATGGCATCCTCGGTGTAGGCTACCTTGTGGAAATCCTCGTAATTCGGCTTGAGGTTCTCCAGAATCGTGATGGACTGCTGGATGTCAGTCGGTTCCACGACAATCTTCTGGAATCTCCGGTCAAGAGCCCCGTCCTTCTCAACAATCTTGGCGAACTCGTCCATAGTCGTGGCTCCGATGCACTGGAGCTCGCCGCGGGCCAAGGCCGGTTTCAGGATATTGGCCGCATCCAGGCTTCCCTGCGCGCCACCGGCTCCGACAATAGTGTGGAACTCGTCAATAAACAGGATTATGTCCGGGTTTGAGCTTGCCTCCTTGATTATCGATTTGAGGCGCTTCTCGAAATCCCCACGGTATTTCGTTCCGGCGACGACCAAGGCTATATCCAAGGAAATCAGGCGTTTCTTGGCCAAGGCCGGGGATATGCTTCCACCGGCTATCCTCAATGCGATCCCTTCGACTATCGCGGACTTTCCTACTCCGGGCTCGCCGATAAGCATCGGGTTGTTCTTCTTGCGCCGCCCAAGGATCTCTATGACACGGGCAATCTCGGTCTCCCTGCCGACAACGGGGTCCAGTTTTCCTTCGGCGGCGGCCTTCGTGAGGTCAAAGCCAAAGTCCTCGATCACGCTCTTCTCCGGTTTGGATTCCTGATTGGTCTCCTGCTGGTCATCCTCACTTTTGTCATCCTCTTGCTCCGGATCCTTACCCAGCATCCCCTCGTCACGCATATACGACAACAGACGACCGTAATCCACTCCGTGCTGCCGCAGATAGGCCTGGCCATAATTCTCGGTCGTGCGGCAAAGGGCCAGAAGAAGATGCAGGGAGTTCGCCTCGGTAACGCCTTGCTTGGAAGCCTCCAGAACGGTGATGCTCAAGACGTTCTGGGCGTAACGGGTGAACGAGATCTTGTCCGATTCCGCATAAGGGATCGGTTCGTTTGTGAATATATGACTGTCGATGAACCGCTTGAAGTTGTCCGCGTCAATTCCCAGGCCTGTCACTGTCCTGAAGGCGGCGTTGTCGCCGTGCCGGAGGACCCCCAGGAACAAGTGGTCTGGGCCTATGCCGTAACTGCCGGTGCGCATGGCTTCATCTCTGGCGTAGCGGATTATGTCGTTGAGTTCGTCGGATATTCTTATTTCCATAAATGTTTTTCAAAGTATAATTTACAATATTAAGTAATTTTCTCTGGTTCTGCAAGTCGCTTCGACAGGCTCTGCGACCGAGACCGTATGGTCGCGGAGCCTGTGGTTGCTGAGTTTGCCGAAGCATCGAAGCGACATTACTATTACGGAAATTTTGTTACATTTGTAAGTACAAGAAAAAAGAACGACAATGAACGAGGAAAGAAGCACGGACAGACTTGCCCGTTACATAATCTGGACTGCGGCGGCGGCGGTGACCGTCACATTCTGCTGGTATTTCCGCAGCGTGCTGGTCTATATTATCATAGCCGCGGTGGTCTCCCTGTTGGGAAGGCCGATAATGAAAGGTCTGAAGCACATAAGGATAAAAGGCAAAAGTGCTCCGGACTGGCTGGCCGCGATAGTCTCACTCCTCCTGATTCTGGTGATATTCTTGGGAATAGTGACTCAGATCATCCCTGTATTCTCCAGCATCATAACCAACGTCTCCGGCAACCTCCAGTCCGCCTCTTTCAAGGCTTCGGAGATCACCGTCTGGTTCGACAAGGTGAACGTCTGGCTGATCGACAGGCTGCCATCCATGGGACGAGACTTCAAACTCCAAGACGCTGTGCTTGGCTGGATCAAGAACGCCTTCGACCTTTCTTCCGTGACCTCAGTCGTTGGCTCCGTGGCCTCAGCCTTAGGCTCCTTCGGCATCGGTCTGTTCTCGGTGATGTTCATCGGATTCTTTTTCGTGAAAGACGAGACCCTTTTCCGCAGGATTGTCGGCTCGCTTGTGCCTGACAAGGTCGAGAAAACAGCCATCAGCGCCATCGGAGACATCGAGCATCTTCTGACCCGCTATTTTGTCGGACTGATGGTCGAAGTCCTCGGCGTGGCTCTTCTCAACTTCCTCGGACTCTGGCTGATAGCGAGGATCGGATTCTACCCGGCCGTCGGAATCGCCTTTATGACCGGTCTTCTGAACGTGATCCCTTACGTGGGGCCGTGGATCGGCGGAGCCATCGGAACCATCCTCGGAATCGTTCTGAAATACAGCAGCGCCGCCGCCATCGGAGTCTATCCAGACTTTATGATGGTGATAATCACACTATTGGCCGTCTTCATCTGCACTCAGTTGGTGGACAATTTCCTGTTCCAGCCTCTGATCTACTCGACCAGCATCAAATCCAGCCCTCTGGAGATATTCATAGTGCTGCTGATGGCGGGGCATCTCGGCGGAATCATAGGAATGCTGGTAGCCATTCCGGCCTACACAGTGCTCAGAGTAATAGCGGCACGATTCTTCTCCGAACTCAAACCGATCCGCAGACTTATCGCAGCCACGGATGACGAACAAAAATCTTAATGAATATGAACACGATCTTCAAGAAATTTATGGCGCTGGTCGCCATCATCACCGGATTCCTGACAAGCGGTAAGGCTAACGCTCAGGAAAAATATTCACCGTCGGGCACCTATCAATTCGCCGTGAAAGACGGGAACTCACTTTTCCTCGATGAATATCTCGCCACAGCCGGAAGCGAGACCACTCTGAACGGCAACGAGAAACCATCGATCGTATTTGTATTCGGAGGCGGATTCAAGGGCGGAGAGCGCAGCCACAAGGAATATGTTCCCTGGTTCAAGATGCTCAACGACGAAGGCTACACGGTGCTCACCATCGACTACCGCCTCGGGATGAAAGGCGTGAAGACAAAGGGCGGAATAGGCTCGGTCAAGCAGTTCTACCACTCTGTCAGAATCGCCAGCGAGGATCTGTTCAGCGCCACGAAGTACATCATCGACAACGCCAAGACGCTGAAAGTCAATCCGGACAATCTGGTGATCTGCGGATCGTCAGCCGGTGCGATGACCGTTCTTGAGACCGAGTGGATGCTCTGCAACGGGAAAGCCACGGAGGCTCTGCCCGAAGGATTCCGTTACGCCGGAGTGATGTCGTTCTCGGGGGCGATCCTGTCCCGCGAGGGGATGCCGAAATATTCGCAGACTCCGGCTCCGACCGCATTTTTCCACGGCACGGCCGACAAGGTCGTGAACTACGGGAACATACGGGTGTTCAACTGGGTGTTCGCCGGCACGGACAAGCTCGTCAAGATATTCAAGAAAAACGGTTATGTCTATAACGCTTTCCGCTTCAAGGACCACAAGCACGAGATCGCGGATTCGATGGTGGAGACGTTCGCAGACCAGATCCGCTTCCTTGAAACCAATGTGACGAGAAAGGTCGCCAGAACTGTGGATTCCACAATCGACGACCCTGAGGCTCCGGTTCCGAGCGGATCAGCGAACCGCAAGGAGATGTACGGAAAGTAATTAATTCTGAATATATTTACGATAGACTTCCGCGATTCTGCGGTATCCCTCTTCATTCGGATGGAGTCCGTCCCTGAAGAGGGATTCGTCTAACTTGCCGTCAGCCTTGGTGAGGACAGACTTCACGTCCACGATGTCGTAGTTCGTGAGGTCGCTTGACTTAAGCAGTTCATCCACAGTGGCGTTGACCTTGTCAACCCTATCTATTGCCTTTCTGCGAGGATAGATGCGGACTATGTGGATGCGGGCTGTCGGCTGTTTCACACGGATATATTCAATAAGTCCGACCATTCCTTCGGCAATGGCTTCCTCAGTGCGGCTGTAGATGTCGTTCGTGCCAGCCATCACGAAGATGTGCTTGGCGGAGAAGCCGTCCAGCTCCTCGTGCATCATACGCCACATCATATTCCCGAGACGGTCCCAGCCGTAGCCGCAGTTGATGACGTTTCGGTCAGCAAATATGTCGTTCCACGAATCCACGCCAGCGTGCCAGGTCTTGTGGCTCGGTTCGCCTGACCAGTAATGGGTTATGGAATTGCCTATCATCACGATCTCCGGATTCGGGGCGATGTGCCTTTCACGATAAAGGACTCTGGAATGTCTTTCGGTCCAATCATAGAAAGTGAAATCGCGGCGCTGTCTCAGTGGTTTCAGAATATCAGGCAGATTGGCCGTTGTGCCGAGAGCGTTGAAGATCGCCTCAAGTGTGGCCACCGTGTCAGCCTTGGCCCCGTCCACGGCGATGAAATAGCCTGACTTTTTGCTTTCTTTCCTGCTTACGACCTTCACAGGAAAGTCAGCCTTTCTCTGGATGATGTTCCTTACCGCCTTGGAAGGCCTGTCCACAGCCTCAACCGGGACATTGTAGAACGCCACGGCCTTCTCAACCGGCACCGGCTCGAAATGGAAATAGGTTCCGCCATCGGCTCCAATTTCCATCCACTTCACCTCGTTGTAAAGCGGAAGATAAAGCCTGAACTCGTTACCGTTCTTGGCTGACTTTCCATAATCAACACGGAAACAAAATGTTATCGTGTCACTTGCAGCCTTCCCAAGATCGGAAGTCCCGTTCAACAGGTGGAATCCGCCGTCGTTGTCGATGTCATAGAGGTCAACTCCCAGAGAAGCCATCTCTGTAGCCCCTTTAGGAATATTCCTGCCCTCAAGCACGTACCGGACCTTGATCTCCGGAGCGTTGGTCCCGAAATCAATGTTCCCCCTGTCAAATGTCCAGCAGGTCCCGAACGGTCCTTTTGTCCTTTCAGTCAGTGGATTATGCCACCCATTCACATCAGCCGCCATCGTACCGACTGAGAGCAGCAGTGTCAGACTCACCGCAGACACCGCACGCTTCACGATTTCCGAATATCTCATATTCATTAAATTTTAATTATTGTCCTTTTCAAAACGGCCTCAAAGATAGCGATTTTTCCGGAAGGACACATACTCGGATTTACGAGAGGAACATTTCCTAGCCAAAGTGATAACTCATGATCAAATTGAACCATGACAGGTGCGTTTTCTTTCCTTTTTGCGACTGTGGACTTAAGTAACATTCAAAAAATAACCTGCATCATCTTAAGGAATCTTTTCGGTCTAGATCTCTTTTCTCATCAGTCATGTGCCACCGGCACACTCCTTCTTCAAAAAAAGATCTATCCTCGAAAATCTTCTCTTAATCTGAAGCAACTTATTATTTTCATGTTCCTAAAGAATATCAGTCGGCAAGTTTCTGCCCCTCGTAGGCGACCGGATATTCCCCGAAATTCAGTTTCATCAAGATTCCGGAATCGGTCAATGTGCCGGAAAGGCCTGTGACTGTGTACTTAGGGAACGGCAAGGTTCCGCCTGAGAGAGGGACTATCCCATCGGCCGAAAGTTCAATGGTACCGTTCTTGACCTCGAATCCGACTCCTGGGACAGACACGTCCAGTGAAACCGGCATCTGAGGGACGAACTTCACCTTGTAAAACATAATGTCAAGGGTCTTGGCAGTCTCATCTATCCGAACCTCCACCTTGACTTCCTCTGAGACATTATCGATGCCGTCCGCTGTCACGGTCATTGTTCCTGAATATTCATAATTCCCTGAAAGCAAAGGATTTTCCACATCACCATCCTCTTTGGAGCAGGACATTGTCAGCAGCGGCATGACCGCCAGCAAAAGCATAAAGATTTTTTTCATATTCATTACAGATTGATTGATAATCCTATTGTGAACCGACGAGGTTTCCCGGTCTGGAAGAAAGAATTGCCGACAGACTTGAAATAGAAAACGGAATATTCAGTGTCGGCGAGATTCTGCCCTTTTAGCCAAAGTTCCGCCTTTGATGTGGCCAGACGGACATCCGTGCCTATCAAAGAATATGGCGGTTGGCTTATGTCTCCGGCTTCGTTCCAGTAGATTCTTCCGCTGCGATTGATGTCGGCGTTCAAGGAGACCGAACGCAGGAAACGTCCATCTGTCAGGAACTTATAGCCGCACCTCAAGTACAGGGTTGAAGCCGGAGAGTATGGTATCCGGTTGCCGGACCAGTCTTCACGGCCGTCATTATAGTCAACAAAACGGGCGTCCATCAGATTTCCGGCGAACGATACGGAGAGGCCTTTCCACATCCAGGAAGCTTCCGCCTCAACCCCAAGGCTACGGGATCTGCCGGCGTTAGCCATCATACGCCCGGTTCCATTTCCGTAAGGGAATACGGTCATCTGCTGGTTCCGGCAATCCACACGATAAGCTGTCAAGGAGGCCTCCAGGCGGTGTCCACGGGCATCAAGACCAATCCGGCCTCCTATCTCATAGTCAAGACATCGCTCAGGCTTGTATGTCATCATCGCACCGGAAAGGTCTTTCTGTCCGTCCAGATGTATTCCCAACTTTTCCATCATCCCTGACATCATCTTGTTCTGCAGGATGTCCGAGAAGATCTGCGTGTTGAAGCCTCCAGACCTGTAACCTTCCGAGACGGATGCAAGTAAAGACATATTCAAACCTTTGGACCGCATACGCTCGGACGTGGCGTCATACGAAACCGACAACTTCGGCTGCAATTGGGCATAACGCACCGTTTCCGTTCCGTTGCTCCTTGTGCTGAAAGGGATATATTCAGACATTGCAGGCGAGACGATGAAATGGATGTCCGAGCCGGAATCATAACGCATCCGGCCGGCCTCAAAGTCAAGTCTCAATCCGGCTGTGAATGTCCAACGGCCAGTCTTGAAATACGACTCGTGGTAGGCAGCCACATTGCCAAGAGCGATATTGAAATCACTGTAAATCAAGAAATTATCTTCTTGAATATTCAATTTTCCCAATTCCTGCGGGATTCCGGAATTGGCGTTGTCCAGAATCAACGACTTTATGCCGTCTTCCAGAAAACGCACAGGAGCGGACATCCGGTTCAGCTTCACCATCGCGAACAGTCCGGTCTGGCTATCCCACCAAACAGGATGCGCCTTTGGTATGAATATAAACTCCTGAGTCAAAGCACTTTGTTTCTGATCCTGATTCAAGGTGAACATTGACATCGGTGTAAAATCCTGATCCATATCCATAGAATCGAAAAGAGCCTGGAGGCTTGTGACGGAACTGATTTTCCAGTTCCGCCATTCGGTCTTGAGACGGAATCCGTCCATAAGAAAGAAGCGACGGTAGCCGCTTTTGCCGTTGTAATCCACAGGGAGAAGTTCTCCTGTGTCAGGCATCCATTTTCGATAAGGGTAACCTGACTGATCTATGTACGAGACTGTCAAGATGTTATCCAAGGAGGCCTTGCCAACTCCGCCGACGAATCTCGCACGGGCTGAGAATGAGTCCGAAAGGCCACAGTTGGATCCGTCATATTCATTGATAAAGAAACCGTCGGTGTGTCCGTAGGCGGCGGCGAACCCGAACCGGCCCTTGTAGGTCGAGAGTTTCGCGGACAAAGAGGATGCGCTGCCATATTCAATGGTGCCTCTCGTGCCTTGGTATGCGGTTGGAGAAAGTGTCTCGATGGAAAGGACTCCGAGCATCGAGTTTCGTCCGTAGAGGGTTCCTTGAGGTCCGTGCAGAAAATCAATCCTGCGGATGTCGGAGAAAGCGAAATCGTAGCAGTTCTTGTCCAGAATCGGCACGTCATCCACATAGAGTCCGATGACCGGATTGTCCATCCTGGAACCAAGGCCACGGACATAGATCGTCGAGGTCATCGAAGTGCCATAGTCCGGCATATTCAACCCCGGAATCACTGATGAAAGATCCTTGGGAGACGAGATTCCTCTTTCTTCCATATTCCTCATAGTCAACGAAGTGATGGAGGTCACCCCTGTGATTGAGGCCGACCGTTTCACGGAAGAGGTCACGACCGAACCGGCGATCGTATCTTTGACCTCTGTCACCGGAGTGGACGCTATCAGTAAGGATGTCAATAAGGATGCAAGCATATCGGACAAATTCGGGCGCAAAGATAGTCCCAACGCGGTTTGCAAACTTATGATAATCAGATTTCGGCTTGGATTTTTTATGCATAGCACAGCCTCTGCGTTCCGGTGCCGGCAGGTCATGGCGGCCATTCACCCGGATAGGGCGCGCGAAGCGCGTAGGCCGCCATGGCCTGCAGGTACCGGACGCCCACTGTTTTAAAGGATTGATTACATGCCTCTGAAGTCAGTCGGTGACATTCCGACCAGTTTTCTGAAGAAGCGCGAAAAGTAGGCTGGATCCTCGAAGCCAAGCCTGTAGGATACTTCTGAGATCGGGATGCCATGATCATGGAGAAGGGTTCTGGCCAAAGCAAGACGCGCGTTCTCTATCCACTCTCCCGCACTGCGCCCTGTCTCGGACTTGACTACACGGTTCAGATGGTTAGGAGTCACGCCCAGTTCCTCCGCATAGCCGGACACTCCGCCGAACGGACGTGAAGTGTCAAAGACCCGGCCAAGATATGCGGAGCAAAGTCTGGCTGACGCGGTTCCGTTGTTCTGAGGAATGACGTTGTCAAACTCTCCAAGCAGGACTTCCAGCAATCCTTGAATCGTAGGAAAATCTTCCGAGAACCGGGTCATTCTGATCAGAAGCTCATCGAAGAAAACCTTGTCCTCCATCGGAACAGTCATCACACTCGGCGCCCTGAGTCTCAGCACCCTATGTCCGGAATTACGCAGCAGCCCGGAAGAGAACGCTCCCATATACCCGATGGAATCCTTGAAATATTTCACGGAATATGCCGACTGCGGCGGGATCAAGGCGCAATCCTGCCCCCGCAACAGATAGGGATGGCCATCGACATCCGCAAGCACCTCTCCGGAAATAAGATAGATAAACGACCAGTCTTCCCTGACCATCCTATGCATCGGCTGAGCCGTAATATGTCCCGCCGCGTTCAGCGGCCTGATCACGAATTGTCTCATTTTCCCTGCAAAAATAGCAAAAGAAAACCATCTATGAATATTCCAGGAAGCGGAGTGACGGTTAGGAACATATACAAAAAAGAAAAATGCTATCTTTGCAGCCTTATTTTGAAAAAGGAATATGGTTAGGACAAAGGAAAGCAAGGCCAAAGGGTTCTTTTTCGGGATATTGGCCGCTGTCAGTTATGGTGTGAACCCTCTGGGTGCGAAGTACCTTTACGAGGAGGGGTTGAATGTGGAGTCGGTACTGTTTTACAGGTACGGACTTGCGGCGCTGATCATCGGAATGATCATGGCAGGAAAGATGATCGCCGGGAGGAAGGTCGCTTCGACAAGCTCAGCGACTGGAAAAGATTCCGCCACCGAGCCACATTCTTCGGTCACTGAGCCTGTCGAAGTGACCGGATACGAGTCATTCAAGGTCAGCCGTGGTGAACTCTCGACGCTGACCGCCCTCGGACTGCTGTTCGTGATCTCCTCGCTGACACTGTACTGTAGCTTCCTGTACTTGGACAGCGGAGTCGCCTGCTCCCTGCTCTTCGTTTACCCGGTGATGACAGCCGTCCTGATGGCCATGCTCTATGGAGAGAAGATCACGAAGGCCACAGCGGCAGCCATAGCGCTCTCGCTGGTAGGAGTCCTTCTTCTTTATAAAGGTGACGGCGAAACCGTCCTCAGTACCGTCGGAGTGCTTCTGGTCATGGTCTCCGCCCTGAGCTACGCACTCTACATCATCGTGGCCAACCGAGCCTCCGCACCGGAATCCGAGCTGGGGACCGGGCACAGCAAGTTATCCAAATATATTCCTTTGCCACACAGGGTGACAATCCACAGGCTTGACATGTCGGCGATGAAGCTTAGTTTCTACGTGCTTATCGTCTGCGCCGTGTCGATGGTCCTGTTCTCGTTCACATCTGCGGAAAGGCATCTCATGCCGCTTGTCACCGGCCGCGAATGGGGATATTCATTGATGCTCGCCATCGTCCCGACCGTATTCTCGCTCGTCTCTATGGGAATCGCCGTGCGCATCATCGGTTCCACACCGACAGCCATCATGGGTGCCCTTGAGCCGCTCACTGCGGTCGTGATCGGACTCACTGTCTTCCACGAGGCTCTGACCGTCAACCTGGTAGTCGGCATCCTGCTGATCCTCACGGCGGTGATCACAATCATCCTCAGCAAGGGGAAAGCAACCGCATAGGCGGCGAAATTTGTCATCATGCAGAAAATAAGGGAAATACTCAGGATCGGTCTGCCGATCATGCTCGGACAGGCCTGCGTGATCATTCTGGCGTTCGCCGACAACATCATGATCGGGTGGCACAGCGTGGACGAGCTCGCCGCGTCATCGTTCGTGAACAATGTCATGAACCTGTTCATCCTCACCGAATTGGGATTCGCGACCGGGATGACTCCGATGATAGGTGCGGACAACGGGACCGGCAACATCAAAGGAATCGGAATCACGGTGAAAAACGGTCTCATGACAAACGGAATCATCGGCGGGATCAGCATCATTCTCCTTACAATCATCTACTTCTGTCTTGATCACTTCGGCCAGGCACCTGAATTGATGCCTTACATCAAGCCTTATTTCGCCATCATCGGAATCTCTACCCTGTTCGCCCTCGGATTCAATGTCCTCAAGCAATTCACGGACGGAATATGCCGCCCGATGATCTCGATGACCCTGCTGATGATCGGGAACCTGCTGAATATATTCGGAAACTGGGTGCTGATCTACGGCAAGCTCGGATTCCCGGAAATGGGGCTCACCGGAGCCGGCATCAGCACGCTCGTCTCCAGAGCGCTGATTCTTCTCGTGTTCGTCGTATTCATATTCAAGTCAAAGAAAATGAATGAATATGCCCGCGCGTTCAAAGAGGCGCTCCTTTCCCGCGGCGAGATGAAAACCGTATTCAAGATGGGCTACCCGGTCGGCATCCAGATGGCCTTGGAATCCTCCACGTTCACGTTCGCGGCTGTGATGGCAGGTTGGCTGGGAGTCATCCAACTGGCGGCTCACCAAGTGGTCATCACCATCTCGCAGCTTTTCTTCCTGATGATGCAGGGACTCTCGTTCGCCGTCTCGATCCTCGTCAGCAACGCTTTCGGCAGAAAGGACTTAGGGTCTGTCCGTGAATATGCCCGCAAAGGTTACTTCATGACCCTCGGCATCTCCGCCACGCTTTCAGCACTGCTGTACTGCTTCCGCTACCAGGCCGCAGGAATATTCACAGACTCCCCTGAGGTCTCGGCGATGGCTGTGTCGCTTTTCTTCCTGCTCTTCGCCTACCAGTTCGGCGACGGTCTCCAGCTCTGCTTCGCCAATGTGCTGCGAGGCATCCAGGATGTCAGGCCGATTATGTACGCCGCGTTCGTAAGTTACTATCTCATAGCGATTCCGTCAGCATACGTCCTCGGCTTCAAGACCAGTCTCGGCATCCACGGAATATGGCTGGGCTTCCCTATCGGCCTCACCCTCGCCGGAATCTTCTTCTACGCCCGCTACCGCTCCGACCTGCGGCGATTCGGCAGGAAGATGTGACATTTGCGATGATTCACCGTCACGTGTGGTGATTTGAGGGATTAATTTATTATTTTTGCACGTGAATAACAAACCACACGATATCATGTTCACACTGCCTACCGATCATTCAGAGATGTTCAAGAATCCCAATCCCGAGCAACAGAGGCTGATGGAGCTGATTGACAGCAGGATAGAAGACGGAATGGACAGATCGGACATCGAGGAGTCCTTGATCGGGGATTTGATGGACGAAACATCTTTCCATTTCTGCATGTCCTACGCACTCTGGAAGTTGGGGCAGAAAAGACAATCCGAATCGGAATACGATGAAGATCTGGAGAAAATGCTTGCCCTTGACTCCGTCCCGGAAGACAAAACCGAAAACGAGACGGAATCAGAGTCGGAGCCGGAACCATCGGAGCCGGAAGATCTCTCGGCCAGAGAGGTTCTGGGCAGACTGAATGAGATGCCGGGCTGGAACAACCTCAAGAGAAGGATGGAGGGTATCATCAGCCTCCATGGTGTCGCGGAAATCCGGGACGCCTTAGGGCTGAAGAAGAATCTGCCCACGATGCACACAATACTCATCGGGAATCCCGGCACCGGGAAATCCTGTTGTGTCAAGTATCTGGCGGAAATCTATCACGCCCTCGGCATGCTGCCCGAGAACAGCATCAGGCTGACCAATCTTGCTAAAGTGTCCAACAACACCATCACCAGTGAGATACACTACGCCATCGGAGGTGTCCTCGTCTTTGAAAACGCACATGAGCTCTATCACAGCGAGAACAAGCCCATCGACAACGAGCAACAGATCGTACGTAGTCTCATCGACGAGCTGAACGACCCGGCGAAACAATCCAACTGGATGCTCGTGCTGACCGGAGAGCCACAGGGGATGGAGTCCCTGCTCGCCGCTTATCCTGAACTCAGGGAGCATTTCCAGGAACCGGTTTACATGGAGGACTTCAAGCCGGAGGAACTGTACCGGATCGTGGACAGATGCTGCGACGAAAGGGATGTGCATCTTGCCCCGCAGGCAAAGAAGAAACTTGAGATGTTCCTCCTTCACAAGTACAACCAGCGAGGACCGAACTTTGAGAACGCCAGGTTTGTGCAGCGTCTTTTTGACGAGAAGATCATCCCGGCCATGTACAAGAGGATAGCGGACAGCGAGGATCCCGAGGTCGCCGATGACTTGGGGCTTGTCGTGGCGGAAAGCATCCCTTCGATCAATGGCAGCTCTGGTGACGGAATGGCGGAACTTGATGACCTCATAGGCCTTGCGAGGATAAAGACAAGGGTCAAGGACTACCTCAACGCCGTGAGGCTGGCATCAAGGCGGATGGAACTCGGTCTCCCGACCAGCATGCCGCGTCTGCACATGGCCTTTCTCGGGAATCCCGGAACAGGAAAGACCACAGTCGCGGAGATCATAGGCAAGGTGTTCGCCGAATGGGGGATCCTGTCCGTCGGGCGGGTCATCCGCACGGAGAAAAGCCAGATGGTCGGACAGTATATAGGGGAAACGGAGTACAAGATGAACAATCTTCTGGCCAGGGCACGAGGCAATATCCTTTTCATCGATGAGGCCTACCAACTGGCCGAAGGCGGCAAAAGTGATTTCGGGCGGATAGTGATGAACTCGCTGCTTACGGAACTCGGCAAAAACAACCTTGACATGGTCGTGATCCTTGCCGGCTACACGGCTCCGATGAAAAAGCTGTTGGAAAGCAATGAAGGAATAGAAAGCCGTTTCCCGAATGTCTTCAATTTCGAGGACTACACGACCGACGAGCTCCTTGAGATAGGCAAGTTGATGATCCATAGGCAAGGATTCAACCTGACCGAAGGGGCGGAACTGAATATGCAGGCCATCATCCGGGCCGAATCCGAGAAGCCGTCCCCTCGCTTCGGCAACGGACGTTTCGTGTCCAATCTCCTGCAGAACGAGATACTCGCGACTCTTGGGGCAAGGACAGCAAAGATGGACAATCCCACCGCCGAAGATCTCAGCACGATCCTACCCGAGGATGTTGTGGTCAACAAGGCCCAGAAAGATGTCATCTTTGACGATGTGGCGATCGACGAGGCGCTGAAGAGACTTGACAGCCTCGCGGGTTTGCCAAATGTCAAGCAGGCGATCCATAATTTTGTCCAATCCGCCCGCTACCTCCACTCTATCGGCGAGCCTTACGTCGGCAAAGGGCTTCTGTCCTGGAGATTCATCGGCAAGAGCGGAACCGGCAAGAGCACGGTGGCGGAGATTATGGCGGAGATCCTTAAGGGGATGCGCCTCATCGCGAACAGCCACATAACCGAGATAAAGGGTGAACGAATATTCAATGTCTCAGAGTCAGACTGTGACGCCGTGCTTCAGGAGGCGGTGAAGAAGTCTTGCAACGGATTGATATTCATTGACGTGGATGATTCCAAATTTGACGGCACAAGAAGCTACTACGGTCGCAGCGTCGAGCAGATCCGATTGAAAGTCAAGGAATTGACCATCGAGAGCGGAGGCGAATGCGCCTTGATCCTCGCCGAGCTGGACGCTCCTAACAAAAACGTGGCCGAGCAGCTCTCTGACGGCGGAGTCTATGAGTTCGACCACACTCTGGTCTTCAAAGACTTCACCCCTGACGAGCTCTTCCAGATTCTCTGCGGATGTCTCGAAAAGTTCCTGGTCAGCTTCAGTCCGGCCGCCGAAAGGCACATCAAAGGCTTCCTGAAATCCCTGAACTCATCGATCGGAGCGTCGGCCAGAACCATGAAACTCATGTCACGCACAATCTACCAGCAGGTAATCCTCCGCGAATCCGGCCTCGCCCGGCCACCGAAGTCCCATCAGGTACAGCTGGCCGACATCGAGACCTTCAAATGGGACTCCAAGAAAGGGAAGATCGGTTTCTGAATACGAATGGCAATGTCTAACATAAGAGTAAACACAACCGAGCTTCTGCAGCTCCTTGACCTGATACCTGCCAGCCACAACATCATGCTGGTCGGACGGCACGGGATCGGGAAGTCAGAGATTCTCACTGAATATTTCAACTCTCGCGGCATGCCCGTTGTCCCTCTGTTCCTCGGCCAGATGGCTGATCCCGGAGACCTCATAGGCATCCCGGCGAGAAACGAGAAGACCGGCAAGACCGACTTCATGCCCCCTTACTGGTTCCCGTTGGACGGCAAGCCGATCGTCCTGTTTCTGGACGAGCTGAACAGGGCACGTCCGGAGATTCTCCAGACCATCATGGACCTGGCCCTCAACAGGACACTGGCCGGACGCCGGCTGCCGGAAGGGAGCCGGATCATCAGCGCGGTCAACGAGGGCGACCGGTACCAGCTCACGGACCTGGACCCGGCTCTGGTCAGCCGTTTCGACATTGTGAATTTCCAGCCTACAGTCCAGGAATGGCTTCTGTGGGCGGGACGCAACGGAGTGGACAGACGGGTCATGGATTTCATCGAGGATAACCCTGTCTGGCTGGACAGGAACCCGGACATGAAAGAGAACGAGGACACCGGGCTGGACAAGACCCCGGACCGCAGGGCATGGAAACGAGTGTCAGACATCATCTCGGGAGTCGAGACGATGACTCCTGTCCATCAAAAAGCCATCGCGGCGATTGTCGGGGCAAAGGCCACCGTCGCGTTCCGAAGCAGCGTGACAATGAACAGGCTGGCCAGCGGAAAGGATGTGCTGTACAGTTTCCATTCCGTCAGGGACAGGATCGACGGCTACACGCTGCACGAGTTGTCAACAGTGAACGACAGCATATTCAGATGTCTTGAAGTCGAAAAAGTCACGGAGACCGACATGGAGAATGTCAAACAAAACCTCGTGGACTATTTTGAATGCCTTACTGGCTCCCACAAGGAAGCCGCCGCGCATTTCGCCAACCTTTATGTCCGCCAGACCTACCCCAAGGCCGTGGCTTTCATGGCCAAGGAATGCCGGACTCTGACAATCACACTGGTCCGTTTCGTCAAAGGCCTCAAGTAGATGGAAGACCGCATTGAGAGGATCATCAAACGCTGGTTCGTCACCGAGCCAGCTCTATTCGCCGTGATCTGCTCGCATGAGATCGCCGGGAACGTCAAGATGCGCTGTCCCGTGCGCAGCGGAGGCGGAAGGATCGAATGTAATCCGGATTATGTCCGTGAGATGTCCGACGACGCCCTAGAGGAGGCATTGAGGACGGAAGTGCTACGCATCATGCTGAAGCACCCCTACGAGCGGCGTCCGGACGGTTGCCGAGGGGAGGCGATGGTCTTCGGAAGCAACCTTGTGATCAGCGACAACTACACGTTCTCCCGTTTCAACCTGCAGACAGCAGATGGTTCAGGATTCGAGGCCGGACTCTCCTATGAGGCATATTCCCGAAAAGTCGAGAAAGCCATGGAAGAAGGCGTCATTCCGTCAGGCGATCCTTCGCTGCGGGATGTGTCGGAACTTTGGGACGACGACCCTCTCCAGATAGCGCTCGTCAACGGTGTCCTTGAAGGAATAAAGGACTGGGGATCGTTGACCGGCGACCTGCTGGAAAGTGTGAAGGCCTCATCCCAGGCATCGATCAACTGGAAAAACGTGCTTGCGGGGTTCAGATCCTCGGTGCTTTCAATGGACAGAAGGCTGACAAGGATGCGCCCGTCACGCAGGACAGGATTCGAGAACATGGGGTCCGTCCGTCGGTTCACAAGCCGTATTCTTGTCGCGCTGGATGTCAGCGGTTCGGTGTCCAGCGAGGCGCTGGGCTATTTTTTGGGCGTTGCCAACAGCGCGTTCAAGTACGGAATCACGGAGATTGACGTCATCCAGTTCGAGATGTATGTCACGGTCAAAGACAGGCTCAGACATGCCCTCAAGGAAACTTTTGCGTTCGGCCGTGGAGGAACGGATTTCCAGGTGCCGGTGGACTATGCGGCGAAAGGAGGCTACGACGGTCTGGTCATTGTCACGGACGGAGAGGCTCCCCCACCCGTCATTCCCGACAATTTCAAGGCGGAGATCCTGTGGGTCTGCGAAAGTGCGGAGGCGTACAGGAGAAATTCCGGCTGGATGTCCCGCTCCGGCAGGGTCTGCACGATGAGACTACGATAAGACTGTGATAAGACTACGATGAGACTACGATGAGAGAGCGTCCAGCACGTCGAACAGGCTCAATGTGCTGAATCCCTGCCCTTTGTCATATTCATTATGGATCCGTCCGATGAATGCCGAGCAGGCCCTTTCAAGATCAAAGTTCCGCACCTTGAAGCCGCGCCTTGAACGGCATGTCGGGCACCATGTGTGCAGGACGCACTCGTCAAGGGCTGCGTAATCATATTCATAATCAATGAGAATCGGCCTTTCCTTGCAATGGCAGCCACCAATGGACCCGGATCTGAAAAGATCGGGCGCTTCCTCTATCGCCTTGATTATCACGCCCAAAGGTACTTCCTTGTAGATCTGGCGGTTGAATATTCCCGTGCGGGCGTAGAAAAACCTCGGATTTCCGTAGATCCGCTCCCTTTCAGCCCAGAACGTCGGGAAGTGTAGCCTGTAAACCTCTTTGAGGTTTTCCGCCGACTCCAGCACATCGGTGGCGGCCTTCTGGATCAGGCTCCTCACGATCTCGGCATTGCCTGCGTCAATCTCCCCATCGTCATCCAAATAAATCCGCGAAAGCACCAGAATGGTGTGTGAATATTGATCCGCACGGACTGTCACGTCCCCGCTTTCAAGAGCCTTTCTGGAATTGCGGCACTTGAATATGAATGCGTTGCCGTCGCTCTGCCTCCTCAGTTCCTCCGCCGAAGGATCAATCAGCGGAATGACCCTGCTGTTGGTCAGAGCGGCGGTCATGAAAAGATAGTCCGTGTAGTCATCGCTGTGCGCGATGTCCAGTATCACCTTGTCGATCATCAGACCGAAGAGACGCTAACAGATCGAGTTAAGGCTCGGGACATATTCCCGCTGGATTGTTTCGGCGAACATCGTCGAGATTTCCTTCTCGCCGAATCCAAGATTGGCTCCGAACGAATAGATGAACTCCAGTTCCTTTTCTGCGATGTCCTTGTCAGACAGCACCAAGGACATCACATAGCGCAGCATGGGACCTCTCATGCCCGGATCAATATCCAGAATGGCCGTGATCGCCTTGGAGAACACTTCGCTGACATTCGCCTTCGCGATCTCATCCAGATAGACACGCGGGAAGATCGTCATCGGGGCCAATGTGCTGATGATGTGGTTGACCTCCTCGCTTGTGACCTCGTTGTCCACTCCAGCCACTATCAGTCCGACCGAGGCTATGAAATCGGCCATGTACTCGTCGATCGGTGAGTTCCCGACCTTCATCAGGATCGAGATCAGCGGCTCCATGCCTGCTGAAAGCTCCTCCTCGGACTCTGCCCCGGCGAACAGATTCAGAGCCTGCACCCTGATCGGATTGACAGGATGTGACGCTCGGTTGAGTCCCTTGTCCTTAAGGAAATAGTCCAGATGTCTGCTGTTGTCCTCCAGCAAGGCATCCATGCTGACATTCATCTTGGCCAGATCCAGCCCGGACGCCATCTTGAAGAAAGCCGTCACGCATGCGTCCACCTTCCCGACAGCCATGTAGCCATAGCGGTCAGCCACAAGCTCGGCCAGCTGGTCATGAAGCCTGATCTTGTAATGAAGGGTCATAGGCGGCGTTGTGTTGTCCGGCGGGAACACGAACATTATCAGTCTTTTGAGCGCGCTGTCCCGGTTGATGAGGTGTCCCAGCTCATGTCCGATGACAAACCGAAGCTCATCCTCGGTCATAAGGCTGACCAGCGAGGAGTTCAGGTTAACGATGTGCGGCATCCCTTCCTCAGCGGCCGCCACAGAAAACGCGTTGACCGTCGAGTCACCCGACACATAGAAGTCAACAGCCTCCTCGAAGCCCAGTCTCTCCTTAACCTCATGGCACAGCGCATAAAGATCCCCCAGCAACGGCTTCGTGATCTTGATGCTGTGTCCCTCCATGTTGCTCCTCCAGTACTCATCCCCGCTGTTCAGCTTGGCCTTCTTGAGCACCGCCTCAACCACTCCCCCCTGCAGCGCGTCATAGATCTGTCCCCCAAGAATCTGCTCCAGTTCTATCGTCGGATTTAGATTTTTCATGTCGAATTCGTTTTTAGTGTTAATGTTATTTACTCCCCCAATGTCAACCTCACACAAACTTCATAGTATAGACTCCATTATCGTCACTAAAGTCATCAGCGAGAACCCCTCCACCTCAAACAACGAAACATCCTCTTTCAGACCTCTAAAAACAAATATACGAATATTCCTAAAAAACGCAAAAAGATTCCATTACGCATTTAGGGTTATGCAAGGGGGAAAGCTACATGATTTCCGAAGAAGATAAAAAGGATGTTCATAATTTGTTCGACAACATATTCGTTCACGCTTCGCCAGAAGGTTTTTGTGGAGCCTTCCAAATTATAGATGATCAGCAGAGCACAAAGTTCATGCAGAAATCGTCAACTACATTTTTGAAGTCTTACTTGCCAATTTATAGTGAGTGTGTTCTTTTAGATCTCGCTTCGTTTCAATTGATAAATAGAAAACACAAGAATAATCTTCATGAATTGTCCGAGCAATTCCGAGAATTAAAACTAACGCAAATATTACCGATTTCAAGATATTCACACTTGCTTCAATTAAAGCGAATAATCAATGGTGCACTCTCCATTATGCCTAAAATAGAAAGTGTATCGAACTACATTGACAATATTAAAGAAGAGAGAAATCGCAATCAGGAAAGAATGTTGAACTCCTTACTGGGATTCATGGGCGTAGGGCAAGTATTATTTGCAATTTTGGGTTTATACCAATCAGATTGCACCACGTGGAATACCATAGCAATCACGCTATCTGCACTATTCTTTTTAATGTCTGTTATCATCATTATTATACTTACAAAACAATGGATCAAAAAAGAATAGGAAATCATATCCTGCTTCCTGTATTTGCCTTTTTTGCACTTTCATGATTTTTGCATAACTTGCTTCTGTTTTCGAGAAAGAAGGTTTTGGAATCAAGTCAGACAGTGTTGACACTTGCTTGACAACCATAAAGAGTTAGTTAGCAGGAGGCTATAATAATGGCATCCAAACAAATTGGGCATAATGAGATCGACATGCTTCATGGACCGTTGTTCATGAAGATTCTTTTGTTCGCGCTGCCGTTGGCTGCGAGCAGTGTGCTGCAGCAGCTGTTCAACTCGGTGGATGTGGCGGTGGTGGGACGGTTCGCAAGCAGCGAAGCGCTGGCGGCGGTGGGGAGCAACGCTCCGGTTATCAATCTGCTGATCAATCTGTTTGTGGGCATATCGATGGGTGCCAACGCTGTCATCTCCAACCATATCGGGCAGAATGACAGGGAAAAGATACGCAGTGCGGTGAGCACCTCAGCGGTCGTGGCGCTGCTCAGCGGCGTTTTCCTGATGGTGTTGGGAACGGCGGTCGCGGGGCCGGTGCACAGGATGATGGGGACACCGGTCGAGGTCACGAGGATGGCGGTGTCATACCTCCGGATCTACTTTCTGGGCATGCCGTTCATCATGATCTTCAATTTCGGGTCTGCGATCCTGCGAAGTCTCGGCGACACCCGGCGGCCTCTTTACATCCTGATATGGGCCGGGATCATAAACACAGTGCTCAACCTGTTGTTTGTCATCGTCTTCCACATGGGAGTGGAAGGTGTGGCGATCGCTACAGGCATCTCCAACCTGTTCAGTGCGGTGATGGTGGTCCAAATTCTGCTACGGGAGCAAGACCCTTACAAGCTGCACCTTGACGACATGCACATCCAGAAGGACGAACTTTCGCACATGCTGGAGATCGGTGTGCCGGCGGGACTGCAAGGAGTGGTGTTCTCCATCTCCAACGTGATCATCCAGGCCAGCATCAACAGCTATGGTTTCAACGCGGTCGCCGGCTCGGCGGCGGCTTTGAACTTCGAGCAGTACTGCTACTATGTCATCGCGGCGTTCAACGGGGCGGCGATCAGCTTCGTGGGGCAGAACTACGGAGCCGGGAATATGGACAGAGTCAAAAGAATATTCCTGATCTGCATGGGGTTAGGCACTCTTTCCTGTGCCTTGCTCAACTGGGTGTTCGCCGGATGGTCCGACTTTTTCCTCGGACTGTTCACGGATTCCCAGACGGTGAAGGATTTCGGCACGATCAGGATGCGGACCGTGCTGATGTTCCAAGGACTGGCATGTCTCTACGAGATCCCGGGGTCAGCACTGCGCGGCATGGGCCGGTCGATGCTCCCGACCCTGCTGACGGTCTTCGGAACATGTGTCCTGCGCATCGCCTGGGTTTACACCGTCTGTCCGGTCTGGGAAGGTTTCCATGCGTTGATGTTCGTCTATCCTGTCTCTTGGATCATCACCGGCATAATGGTCATGACCGCCTACCTTATCACATTCCGCAGAATCCAGCTGAAATCATTAACGGTCTGATGCTCAATTGATGGGGATTCACTCTTTGTTCCTCAATCACTTACCGATTCCTGCCCTTCCAAAATGACCGGCAGGAATCATGAATATATTCATTGATTGAATGTTGCTAATCACGGTGAATATTTACTATTTTTGTGGCTGATTGCAAAAAGCCACATTGATTATGACACCTCCGGCAAATGATTTTTCTGAAATATTCAAGAACCCCAATCCAGCGCAACAAGAGTTGATGGATCTGATTGACAGCAGGATAGAAGACGGCATGGATCGGTCCGACATTGAGGAGTCGTTGATCGGAGACATGATGGATGAAACTCCTTTCCACTTCTGCATGTCCTATGCTCTTTGGAAACTTGAATCAGATCGTGAAAAGGAATTCGACACCCTTCTCGAACAAAAGGTAGCCGAGATGAGTTCCGGCAATGATTCCGACTCCGGGACCGCGCCTGAAGATCCGGCCCCCCTCTCGCCACAAGAGATCATGGAGATTGTGAACGGACTGCCAGGCTGGGGCAACCTAAAGAAGAGGATGGAGGAAGTGATAACCTGCCACGCCACCGGTGAACGCCGCGGCATCATGGATCTTAAGAAGAACCTTCCGGTGATGCACACCATTCTCATCGGAAATCCAGGTACCGGGAAAAGTTACTGTGTACGCTACCTGTTGCACCTATATAAAAGCCTCGGTATGCTGGACAGTGAAATCATCAGGTATACAACCCTCACTAAAATATCCAACAACACCGTTTCCAGCGAGGTGAATTGCGCGGTCGGGGGAATTCTTGTCTTTGAGAACGCCCATGAACTCTATCATAGCGAGAACAAAGCCATCGACACAGAGCAGCAGATTGTACGAAGCCTCATCGATGAACTTGAAGACCCTATGAAACAATCCTCCTGGATGCTTGTGCTGAGCGGAGAGCCCAAAGGTATGGAGAGTCTTCTGGCCACTTACCCGGAACTGAAAAAGCATTTCCAAGAGCCAATCTATATGGGGGATTTCACACCGGAGGAACTGTACGGTATCGCTGACAATTGTTGTGGAGACAGGGACATAATCCTATCCTCCGAGGCAAGGAAAAAACTGGAGATGTTCATCCTGCACAAGTACAATCTCCGCGGCCCGGACTTCGAGAACGCAAGGTTTGTCCAACGGCTTTTCGATGAGCGCGTCATTCCGGCGATGTACCGTCGTCTCTCAAGGGAATCCGGCAATGACAACGCCTACGATCTGAGCTTGGTCTTGCCAGAGGACATTCCTTCGATCAGAGGTCGCGCCGGTGACGCCATGAACGAGCTTGACGAACTCATCGGTCTGGCGAAGATCAAGACAAAAGTCAAGGACTACCTCAACGCAGTGAGACTCGCATCCAAGCGGATGGAGTTCGGACTGCCGACAAGCATGCCCCGCCTTCACATGGCATTTCTCGGAAATCCGGGAACCGGGAAGACAACCGTGGCCGAGATAATCGGCAAGGTGTTCGCCGAATTGGGAATCCTGTCCGGTGGAAGGGTGATACGCACGGAGAAAAGCCAGATGGTCGGTCAGTACATCGGTGAGACGGAATTCAAGATGAACAACTTGCTGTCCAGGGCCCGGGGCAACATCCTGTTCATCGACGAGGCCTACCAACTGGTAGAGGGAGGCGAGAAGGATTTCGGGCGCATAGTGATGAACTCTCTTCTTACGGAACTTGGCAGGGACAATCTGGACATGGTAGTGATTCTCGCCGGATACACGGCTCCGATGAAGAAACTTCTGGAAAGCAATGAAGGAATAGAGAGTCGTTTCCCGAACGTTTTCAATTTCGAGGACTACACGACCGAAGAACTTTTGGAAATCGGAAAACTAATGATCCGCAAGCAGGGATTCAATCTTACCAAGGGAGCTGAACAGAACATGATGACCATCATCCAAACTGAGTCCGAGAAGCCTTCCCCACGTTTCGGCAATGGACGATTCGTGTCGAACTTACTTCAGAACGAGATACTTGCGACACTTGGGGCAAGAACCTCAAAAATGGAAAACCCGACAGCCGAAGATCTCAGCACGATTCTCCCCGAGGATGTCGTGATCGGCAAGAAACAGAAAGATGTGGTCTTTGACGATGCCGCCATTGACTCGGCTCTGAGACGGCTTGACAACCTTGCCGGCCTAAGCAATGTCAAGCAAGCGATCCACAACTTCGTCCGCTCGGCTCGCTACCTCCATTCAATCGGAGAACCTTACGTCGGCAAAGGACTTCTGTCCTGGAGGTTCATCGGCAAGAGCGGCACGGGCAAGAGCACGGTAGCCGAAATAATGGCCACAATTCTCAAGGGTATGCGCCTCATCGCCAACAGCCACATAACAGAGATAAAAGGCGAACGAATATTCAATGTTTCAGAGGCCGACTGTGACACCGTGCTTCAGGAAGCCGTAAAGAAATCATGTAACGGATTGATATTCATAGATGTCGATGATTCAAAATTCAACGAGGCGAGGCTTGGTTACGGCCGCGGCGTGGAACAGATACGACTAAAAGTCAAGGAATTGACTGTCGAGAGCGGTGGTGAGTGCGCTCTGATTCTCGCTGAGCTGGACGCTCCGAACAAGAACGTGGCCGAGCAACTGTCTGACGGCGGAGTCTATGAGTTCGACCACACTTTGGTGTTCAAGGATTTCACTCCTGAAGAACTCTTCCAGATCCTTTGCGGATGTCTGGAAAAGTACTCGGTAAGTTTCAGTCCAGCCGCCGAAAGACACATAAAAGAATTCCTATATTCGCTCAGTTCCTCGATCGGAGCATCGGCCAGAACAATGAAACTCATGTCCAGAACCATTTACCAGCAGGTTATCCTCAGAGAATCCGGTCTGGCCCGCCCACCAAAGTCCCATCAGGTCCAGCTCGCCGACATCGAGACATTCAAGTGGGATTCCAAGAAAGGGAAGATCGGGTTTTAGCGGATCGGACCCTGAATTCCGCACAACGCTCTGGTGCGACAATGCCATTTTTTGCGCCTGTCACGTCACTTTTTCACTCTGTCTGAAGCATAAAAGCCACAAAATGCTCCTCTCATAGTGATCATTCACCATGGGAGGAGCAAACTTTGTATGAAAACGTATATATCTATAAATGAGCATATTCTAAATTCCTGCCCTTCCACGATGCCCGGCAGAATCACGGAATATATTCATTCATAATCACTTAATAAACTCATTACAGATTTGGCCCGTGGTTTTGAGGTATGAGAGCCAGGCGAGGAAGTGGTTGATGTCGGCCTCGACGCTGTCACGGTTGGCCACTTGCCAGAGGGTCTGGGCCTCAAGGAGATCGGAGAGGGTCTCGGTGCCGGCATCGTAATGGAGGCGGCTGACACGGACGTTCTCCTCTGCGGAAGCGGTGTTGCTTGCGGCCAGAGCACGTTCATATTCAGACTCATCCAACTCGTTGGCGGCCTTGGACATCTCAAGGGTCATCAGCTCGTAGTTGCTGTCGCGCTCGGAGACGGCCTGCTCGTACTCGGACTTGACCTTGTAGAAATGCTCGCCGAAGTGGGAGATCGGGATGCCGACCTTGGCACCGACACTGAAACCGGCCTTGTCGATGAACGTCTCATCGTTGACTGTCAGGCCGTGGGTGTAGCCATAGCCAGCGAATATCCCGGCCCGAGGGAGAGCATCGGCCCTTGTCATACGCACCTGCTGGGCGGCGGCCTGAACCTTCTTGTCAAGCATCTGGTACTCAGGTCTGCCGGAAATGGCAGTCGAGCCAGACACAGAGCCAGACTCAGGCAACGAGGATTCCGCTACATCCACCTCACTGTCAAGAGGATAACCGTTGTAGTGACAGAGATTCATCTTCGCGAGACGGACAGCATTCTCAGTACGTTTGAGATTCAACGCCCCTTCATTGACCTTAACCTCAACCTTCAGAACGTCATTCCTGTCGCTCATTCCGGCGGCCTCGGCCTTACGGACTGCCTGCAAGAGCTCTTAAAGAAGGTCATTGTACTGGAGCTGGACCTTATGCAGTTCCTTGGCACGGATGACGTTGGCGTAGGCGGTGGCGGCGACCATCGCCAGCTTCACCTTAAGCTCAGGGTCCTCAAGCTTACTCATCTCATAGGCGGAATACGCTCCACCGATGACCAGCACGGCGATCAGGAAATAGACAAGCTTGTTGTTCCTGAAAGCCCAGTTTCCGAAATCAATACTCATAACAAACCTCCCACGTTAGTTGAAGCGGTTTTTGGAAGAACCTTCACGGCCTGTCCCTCAACCAGTTTGTGCACACCTGCGGTGACAATCACATCTCCCGCGGCAATTCCCGAAAGTATGGTCATCGTCCCGTCCGAGCGAAGGTCATCAACCTCAACCGTCCTCTTCGCGACAACCTCGCCGGAGAGCAGCCAGACGCAGCTTTTCCCACCATCACTGAATATGGCGGAAGCCGGAACGGCCATTCCCTCGGTCTGCACGTCCTGTGAATATACCTTGACCATAGCGTTCATTCCCGGAGCCACACCGGCATCCATTCCGGCTATGGCCAGACGGACAGCGTAGAGCTGGTTGGCATTGGCCTTAGGACTCGTGCTGAGATAGCGGAGCTCGACAGCCTTGTCCTGAAGGAAGCCGAACGAAGCCTCGAAACGGCAGTTTCTACCGATGGATGAATATTCCTTGGCCGGCACATTGATCTCAACCTCAAGGGATTAGCCGGACACAAGGCACAGAACCGGCATTCCAGCGCCAACCACACCAGTTCGAAGAAGTCCAACATCCCCTCGGGAAGAAAAAAGCCGAGGTAGTGCTCGTAGAGCTTTGCTTGTGTAGTATCCTTATCCATGACTACAAAGGTACTTCCTTTCACGGAATCTACCTTAACGGCTGGATTTTTTATCATATCAGACACGGATATTTGCTGGTGAGCCGTAAATTATTCAAGACTATTAAAAACTGTTATTGTGGCTGTGATAGTGTTTATTCCGTGATGTCCTTTTCTCTCAATCTGTTCTGTACAAGATCGCGGGAGAGGGCCTTGTATTTTATTGAGACGGTGTAAGAGCAGGTAAACATGCCGGCTTCATCTTTTGTGGGGGTGCCGGTCTGCTGCACTCCGGAGACGAATCTGTTCATCGGGGCATTCTTTCCTTCAAAGAACTTCTCCAGATAGAATTTGTTCTTGGCGGTCACTGTCTCCACAATCTTCTCGTCATTGTTGAAACCTTCCACTCCTTTGTCAAACAGACAGTGAAACACAGTCTCTTTTGCCGAGATACTTGTGTCGCTCTTTTTTGAAGCGATGCCTTGCACCTGAAATGTTGCGACACCGTTGTCAATTTCCATCAGTTCAACGCTTCCTGTGTGCTGAACCTGTGCCAAAGCGGAGACCGCGGCCAGAATGGCCGCGGCAATAAGTAATAATCTTCTCATTACAGAGAGTCCATAAGTATGTCAAACTTAGGAGGACGGGATGTCACTGTGAGCTTAAGCCCGCTGTCAAAGGCATTCTGAATCTCAACACCGCCCTTTATGACGTTACAAAGAGTAAGTGTACCGCTTTTGATCTCTTTTGCTTTCAGTTCCCCGATCTTCTCGGAAATCGTCTCTCCGGCTATGTCCACTTCTTTATAGACCTCGAAAGCGTTTCCGGCGGCGACACCGTCGTTCGAGCCAATGCTTATGTAAAGAGTCTTTGCTCCTTTCTTGGGATGGGTCTCGGCGATGGATTTGATTTCTCCCGAAACACGGAATTGGTTGTTGACAAGTTTTTTCATGTCATCCTGAACCAGCGTGAAAGCATCAACATAAGCCTCATTGTATCCTGCGCTTGACGAACCGTAGTGAGTTTCTTTCTTGCTTCCCCTTGCGCTTCCATCAGCCACATTCGTAATCATCCATGTGTATTCAAGGGTGGTCTCGTACTTGGTTTCGCCATCACTTGTCTCTTTCTTGCCAGTAAAAGCGGTAATCTGAGCAGTCAGCAAGTACTCAGCGTTCTTTTCGCGCGCTATTTCAACAGCCTTAGCCGTGTCGTAGGACATATCGCTGATGGTGCTACCATCGATGACTGTAAGACGCGGTGATGACATAAGTCCGGAGATCATTTCACTCCGAAGTTTCTCTGCCCACTTTGAGTCGATTCCGGAGAGGTAGTCAACTTCACCCACGAGAAGGGTACTTTTCTGCGCGCTAAGGTTCAGTGACAGAAGCGCCGCTGTATTTGCCTGAAAAAGGTTGACTCACAAAAA
>UMCV01021121.1_pt1 | contig 29079 bp, 24 predicted proteins | sample 1964311 | NCBI WGS metagenome assembly UMCV01 (sample SAMEA4835976, study PRJEB28245) | human gut metagenome | biome: gut microbiome; material: fecal sample | place: Denmark | collected 2008 | reverse complement strand
AAATTCTTGGGCTAAATTTTTTAATTCCGACTTAGTAATTTGTCATAAAACCCGGGAAAGACCGAATGAAGTAGCGGAAATGAAAGCAATCGGAAATGTAAAAAATAAAAATGTCGTCATTGTCGACGATATGATTGACACAGCCGGAACCATTTGTAAAGCTGCGGATATGCTAAAAAATATGGGAGCTAAAACCGTCCGTGCTGTAGCCACCCACGCTGTGCTTTCCGGACAAGCTTATCAGAGAATTGAAGAATCAGCTTTGGAAGAAGTTATTTTTACCGATTCTATTCCGCTGAAACAACAAACCCACAAAATTAAAACGATATCGGTTGCTGATATGTTTGCGGAGACCATTCGCAATGTGTACGAACATAAATCAATCAGTGATCATTTTATACTATAATTTCTCCATATTTTGAAAGGGACTATCTAAAATTATCTGAAATTACGATATCAAAAGGACGATTTTATGTTGATTTTTATTAAATGAAAACGTATCCGTTTGATACAAAGCAAGAAAAGATCATTTTTTAGATAATCCCTTCTTTATATTTCGTACCTTTGCAGGAAAATGAGAGAAGAAGAACTTTTAACTTAAAGTTGATATATGAGTGAAGAGGAGATCCGGCAACTTACAGATTTTCAAATAAACGAAATTACAGAACATTGTATTTATTCCCGATTGGCTGCTTTACAGAAAAATAGCCATAACCGTCAGGTGCTTTCGGAACTTGCTAAAGAGGAACTTACTCATTTCTATACCTTAAAGAAATACACCGGAAAAACACCTGCTCCCCAGTTATGGAAAGTAAACCGCTATGTTTGGATAGCCCGCTTATTTGGCCTCACTTTTGGCATTAAGTTGATGGAAAAAGGGGAAGGCACCGCCCAAAAAGTATACCGGCAATGGAAAAACGAAGACATACAAAAAATGGCTACGGAAGAAGAAGTCCACGAAGCCAAACTGATCTCACTGATTGACGAAGAAGGACTGAATTATATGAGTTCCGTCGTTTTAGGACTCAATGATGCTTTGGTAGAATTCACCGGTGCTTTAGCCGGTTATACTTTTGCTCTGCAACACCCCCATTTAGTGGCCTTGACGGGAGGTATTACAGGTATTGCAGCAGCCTTATCCATGGCCGCTTCGGAATATTTATCTACCCGGGCAGAAAAAGAAAATAAAAATGCATTTAAAGCTTCTATCTATACCGGAATAGCCTATATCATTACAGTTATAGTACTCATTGCTCCTTTCGTGTTCATGAAAAACGTCTATTGGGCATTGGGGGTTTGTCTGACCGGAGCACTTGTTATCATTGCTGTTTTTAATTATTATTATTCTATTGTAAGAAGTGAAAGCTTTAAAAAACGTTTCGGAGAAATGGCCTTGATCAGCCTAGGAATTGCTGCCATCAGTTTCGGAATAGGATATGCCCTCCGTTTGTTTACCGGAATAGAATTGTAAAAACGCTACTATTTTCCCACTCATTTTAAACAGAGATGGCATACTTTTTGTTGAAAATAAAACTTATTTTAATATTAATAATAGAATTTTAAATATATAAGAGCTCGCAAGGGTTTAAAAAGTTAAGATCAAATTTAGTGAAATAAAAATACGAATATATGCGCAATTATTATATTTATCTTTTATTGGCCTGTCTGCTTTCTATCACCTCCTGTACAAAAGTAGACAATCTCAGTGATGAAGCTTCCATTGTTTCTTTCCAGATTACCAATATTTCTGAAGGAATAGAAATAGACGAAAACAATATCACTATTACAAAAGACAATAAAGGCAGTAATGTCTCTATTCCCCTTTTATTCGGACGAAAGAATTTTCCCTTAAAACTTTCGGCAGACATCCGCTTTTCCTCTACTACTGACGACATGATCAGCGTAGATGAAAATCCCTTGAATTTGAAAGAGTTTATATTCAATGATGTATATACTTTTCATACTTTTTATATGATTTCAGAAAGCGGACAACCGCATTTAGCGACCATCCGTATTATCGACAATCCAAATGCGGAAATCCTCTCTTTTGTACCCAATTTACCCAAAGACAGTTATTCCGTAACGATACGCGACAACAATATCTTAATTACGTTGAAGCAGACATTTTCCTGGCCTTTGGTCATCACTCCTACCATTACGAAAACGGCGACAGCCAGCTATATGAATTATAAAGAAGGAGATTCGTTTACCTTTCAGTCGCCTGCAGATAACGAAAAACAAATTACTTTATTAGCAGATAATAATGATACAAAAATCTGGAACATTAAAATTGTACCTTCTATTGAAAATTGTGATTTCGAACGTTGGATCAAAGAAGGAACTAAAAATGTAAATATCGATCCGACACCAGGAAAAGGTTTAGGGTGGGCAACTGCTAACAATCAGTTTGTAGCCGGGACGACCCCCGTAGAACACAACGGTGGGAAAGCAGCCCAAATGACAACAGGCATACAGGAATTGAGTGGGATCGGAATTGGAGATTTGATTACTGCCGGAACTATTTTTACAGGTTATTTTCAAATGAACTTATCGGCTTTAAACGACCCGGCTAAAATGACCTATTTTGGTATACCGTTTATTACACGTCCGACTTCTGTTTCCGTAGAAGCGAAATATACTCCGGGAAGTAAATTTCAACAATCCGTAAAAGAAGGGGACAGTAAGTATAAACTAAAAGATATTTCGGGAATAGACGAAGGTCGGATATGGATAAAACTCCTTTATTGGAAGGGTGAAGGCGACCTGGAATATCACGATAAACCTGTAGACGGTTTAATCGAACTGGGTATGGGAGAATTGATTTTGACTGGAGATGCTTCCTACCGAAACTGGAATAAGTATACAATTCCCATTCAATACAATTCTACCTACAAATATCTGGAACCTACACATATTTCTATTGTTATGACATCCAGTCGTCAGGGAGATTATTTTATCGGTGCCAAAGGAAGTACATTAACGGTGGATAATGTTACCATAAATTATTAATCACAAGCACATCTATTATGAAAATTAAGGTATATCTTTCAGTTGCATTCTTATGTTGTACATTATTTGCTCTGGGCAATTCAAATAGGTCTGCCAAAGACACGGTAAATGTGGAAGAAGTGGAATACCGTTTTGCATTAGGAGTACAACTCGGCACAGACATTGGCGGGGCGATTCCTTTTCCGTTCAGCAATATTCCTCATCCTTTTAATCCCCGTCCTCAGTTATCCCCCTCCCTGGGAGTTAAGCTGACATTTCCACTGGTTCGCCATTGGACAATAGGAGCGGAACTGACCTATAAAAAGGTAGCCATAGACGCCGACGCCCGCATTAAAAATCAGCGTTTTAACGATGAGGACAGAGGTGTTGTAGCCCGTTTTACAGGGTCTGCAGAAATGGGAATGGATTTTACGATGCTCGAAATTCCTCTATATGCTAAATATACCTTCCGGAATGAAAAAGACAGAATTCTTTTCGGAGGTTACTTTGCCTGGATGATTAATAGTAAATTCGATATTCAGGTAAATAAAGGCTATATGATGGATGATAATGGCGTTTATTCCGGTCCTATTGTCGACGAACCCTTAAAAATTAACTTTAATGATATTTTGGACAGCTGGGATGCCGGCTTGATCGTCGGTTATGAAAGAAGATTATTACCCCGTATGGAAATAGGACTACGGGTAAGCTGTGGATTAAAAGACATCTTTAAACGGGATAATCAGTATTTTGACTATAAAATGCTGCATATGCGGGGAACACTTGTATTGAGTTATAATTTATTCAATATTAAACCCTCCGGATTAAATCCTTTCAAGCACAAAATTAAAGATTTCAATTGATAGTGTGTAAAAATATCATCATTTTCAAGAGTTTGGTATATTTTTTGCAATAACTCATTTTTTGAAATATTATTTAAATCTTACAGGTTTAAATAAAGGGAAAACAACTTTTATAAAAATCTAATTTAATTAAAAACAACATGAAAAAAGGTTTAATTTATCTGTTATTGCTCGTTTTGGGCACAGCAACTTTCAGCAGTTGTGAGGATGACGACAACGATGGTTACAAAAGAATTTCGTCAGAATATAAAAATGCGACTTTAAAGCTGACATTTAATGGCAAAGAGTTAAACGACAAAACGGTCGAAATACAAGCTTTAAACGAAACGACAGCCAACCTGATCTTAAAAAGTTTAATCCCGGGTGAAAGTAATCTTTACCTGAATGCTCTCCTTGCCAATACCGGAGGGGATAACTATACCCTGGAAGCGAAAAGCGAAACGACAGATCGTACTGTCGTAGTAGAAGGTGGGGTTACCGAAGGCGTACTGACACTGAATTGTACTTTTAAAGTTACGTCTAAAGTAGTAGGCAACTGGAAGTTTATAGCACAACAAGAAACCAGTACAGACCCGAAACAGCTTATCGGAAAAGGTCCTTTACATTTAAAAATTGTTACCGATATTGATTCCATAAAACTTCCGATCGTTTTACCGGACGGCTCAAACTGGTCCTTCGCTATCAAAGACAATATGGAAACGGAGGATGCAGGTTTCGTCAGTTTTGCGAAAGTGATGTTCAGTTTACTGGTTCCCAATCTTCTTTATAACATTGAATTACAAGAAGACGGCGATTTAACAGCCACTTATGCCGTTATGGACGAAACAATGAATCCAACAGACACCGTTACTTTACCGGAAGGCGTCGTCAGATATAATGTAAAAGACGGGGAAATATACATTGCCGTCGACATAAACGCTCTTTTACCCAGAAGCGATGCAGACCAGCCCAGTGTAGATGTCCTGAAAATGCTTGCAGAAGGCTTACCGCTTATTCTCAAATTAGATGGAGACAACAATATGACGGTTTATGTAGACAAGGACATGATGGTCCCATTCATGGGTATGATGGATCTTGTAAAAGGATTAGTAAAAGATATGGAACCTATGGACGTTCTTATCGGTACTATAACAGCAGAATCTCTACAGAAGTTTTTGGATGATGTAGTCATTTTAGTAAACACCTCGGAAACCATCGAACTTGGATTAAATCTGGAAACAAACACCCATCCGGAAATGAAACCCCAGCCACAAGCTTTCAGCTGGGAAAAAGCCTTGCTTCCTTTTAGAAAATAATTGAATAACTCTTTTTATAAAAAGCCGTTCAAAAAAATTTGAGCGGCTTTTTTAATTTCTCAAGAATATTCCTTATCTCTCAGAGAAGTTTTAAGCCTTTCCATTTCACCTTTTATTTTTCCTTTCTATCTTTGTCCATCAAAACGAAATCATAAAAAACAATATATCATGGAATATAACTTCAAAGAAGTCGAAAAAAAATGGCAGAACTATTGGAAAGAACAAAAAACATATCAGGTAGAAATAGATCCTAACAAGCCTAAATACTATGTACTGGATATGTTTCCTTACCCTTCAGGAGCCGGATTGCATGTAGGCCACCCCTTAGGTTATATTGCTTCTGATATATATTCCCGCTATAAACGCTTAAAAGGATACAATGTTTTGCATCCTATGGGCTATGATGCCTATGGATTACCAGCAGAACAGTATGCGATACAAACAGGGCAACATCCTGCTATTACAACGGAAAAGAATATCAACCGTTATCGGGAACAATTAGATAAAATTGGTTTTTCTTTTGACTGGAACCGGGAAGTCCGGACCTGCGATCCCCACTATTACAAATGGACACAATGGGCATTTATTCAAATGTTTAACAGCTTTTATAATTACGATGTACAAAAGGCACAACCGATCTCGGAATTAATAAAAGCTTTTGAAACCTCGGGAACAGCTAATTTAAATGTAGCTTGCAGCGAACTCCTCCATTTTACAGCTACCGAGTGGAAGGCAAAAACAGAAAAAGAACAGCAGGAAATCCTGCTCAATTATCGGTTGGCTTATCTGGCCGAAACGATGGTCAACTGGTGTCCGCAACTGGGTACAGTATTAGCCAATGATGAAGTAAAAGAAGGACTCTCGGTACGGGGGGGGTATCCTGTCGTACAGAAAAAAATGCGGCAATGGTCGTTGCGTGTTTCCGCTTATGCACAACGCTTATTAGACGGCCTAGACGTTGTTGAATGGTCCGATTCGCTGAAAGATATCCAACGGAATTGGATCGGCCGTTCCCAAGGGGCAGACGTCATTTTTGAGGTAAAAGATTCGGAAGTAAAACTACAAATTTTTACGACCCGGCCCGATACGATTTTCGGGGTCAGTTTTATGGTGCTGGCTCCTGAAAGCGATTACGTACAACAACTGACCACAACAAGTCAGCAACAAGCCGTCGAAGAATATCTGAATTACGTAGCCAAAAGAACAGAAAGGGAACGCCAAAGCGAAGTCAAAAAAGTAACCGGCGTATTTTCCGGCTCTTATGCAATAAACCCTTTTACTTACGAAGCTATCCCCATCTGGATCAGTGAATACGTTTTAGCCGGATATGGAACCGGAGCTATAATGGCAGTACCTGCTCACGATAGCCGGGATTATGCCTTCGCCAAAAAATTCAATTTACCCATCGTACCCGTTATCGATAACGGACAGGGATGCGACCTTTCTGAAAATTCCTACGACGCCAAGGAAGGTAAAATGATCAACAGTGGTTTTATAAACGGACTGGACGTAAAAGAAGCTATCCAACACATTGCAGAAGAAGTAGAAAAAAGAGGGATCGGGAAAAGTAAAATTAACTACCGCCTGAGAGATGCTATTTTTAGCCGTCAAAGGTATTGGGGAGAACCTTTCCCGGTATATTATAAGGAAGATATGCCTTATATGCTGGATGAATCCAAATTACCTTTGGAATTACCGGAAATCGACAAATATCTCCCCACAGAAACCGGAGAACCTCCCTTAGGACGTGCTAAAAACTGGAAGACAACAGAAGGTTATCCTTTGGAATTGAATACAATGCCCGGATTCGCCGGTTCTTCCGCTTATTACCTCCGCTATATGGATCCCCATAACGACCAAGCACTGGTAAGTAAAGAGGCGAATGAATACTGGAGAAATGTAGACTTATATCTGGGAGGAGCAGAACATGCTACAGGCCACTTGATTTACTCCCGTTTCTGGAATCATTTTCTTTACGATCTGGGGTACGTATGCGAAGCAGAACCCTTTAAAAAATTGATCAATCAAGGGATGATACAAGGCCGTTCAAATTTTGTATACCGTATACAAGGAACAAATACTTTCGTATCTTATGGCCTGAAAGATCAATACGAAACAACAGAAATTCACGTAAATGTCAACATTGTCCACAACGACATCCTCGATCTGGAAGCATTTAAAAACTGGATGCCCGAATACAATCAGGCAGAATTCATTCTGGAAGACGGAAAATATGTTTGCGGATGGGCAGTAGAAAAAATGTCCAAATCCATGTACAATGTCGTCAATCCGGACGATATCATCGAGGAATTCGGAGCAGATACCTTACGGTTATACGAAATGTTTCTGGGCCCACTGGAAGCCCATAAGCCTTGGGATACACAAGGGATAGACGGCGTCTTCAAATTTCTGAAGAAATTCTGGAGACTCTATATCAGTGACGATAAATTAAATGTAACGGAAGAAGTTCCGACAAAAGAAGAATTAAAAATATTACACAAAACCTTGAAAAAGATCGAATCGGATATTGAAAACTTTTCCTTTAACACTTCTATACCGGCATTTATGATCTGTACCAACGAATTGACAGCCTTAAAATGCAACAAACGAGCTATATTGGAACCTCTCACCATTGCTATAGCTCCTTATGCTCCGCATATCGCAGAAGAATTATGGCATCAACTCGGAAATACAGGAAGTGTTACAGCAGCGGCCTTCCCCCAATGGGAAGAAAAATATCTGGTAGAAGATGCTTTTGAATACCCGATTTCTTTCAACGGGAAAGTACGGTTTAAATTAACAATCCCATTAGCTATTTCTTCCGCAGAAATCGAAACAATCGTAAAAATGGCTCCTGAAACCGAAAAATATTTGGCCGGAAAAACCATAAAAAAGATAATAATTGTTCCTCAAAAAATAGTGAATATTGTCATTTAGGACTGAAAGATTCGGGAAATCACGAAAAAACGGGAAAAAAACAATTTTTTAATACAAGCTTACCTCTCTGTTCGAATAAAGGTATTCACATGGTTTTTACTTTTATCCGGACAGAGGGATATAAATTTGTCGGAATATGCGGAAGATCCTTTACATTACTTTAGGCATTCTCTCTATAATTTTAGGGATTATCGGAATTTTTGTTCCGGGTTTACCGACAACACCTTTTCTTTTATTAAGTTCCTGGTTATTTTATAAAAGCTCTCAAAAATTACATGACCGGTTGCACCGTTCCCGATGGCTAGGCAAATATATCCGGCATTATGAATCCAAGCAAGGGGTAAGTATAACTTCCAAGGTAATCTCTATTCTTTGCATGTGGATCATGATCAATATTTCTGCGTTCTGTTTTCTTGAAACAGGATATATCCGGATCGTCCTGTTTGTCTTAGGAGCCATAGGGACAGCCAGTATCTTATGGTTTGTACCCACGGCCACCTCCAAAACCCCCCCGCCACCGAGCAAGGAGCATCAATAACTAGGCCTTAAAAATCAGATTTACAAACTCCTGATAATCGGTTATTTTTTTTGCTTTCTGCAACTTTTTCTTCAGTCTCCGATCAGCATCCGGTAAAAAATAGTCCCAATAAGATTTCATTTTCTGTAACAAGACTCTTTCATCTTTCAAGTAATCCCGGTATGCCAAGAAAAGCGCATCCATAAAATCTCTTTTCCGGGAAACGGAATCTGTTGCCTCAGAACAATGATATTTCACATTTTCTGCCAAAGCAGGATTGCTCAATAATCCCCGCCCTAACATAACGCCTTTCAATTCCGGAAACCGCTGTAAGATCATTTGTATTTGATGAACCGAATCTAAATCTCCATTATAAAACAAAGGATGCCGGCATTCCCGATAAAAATATCCAAACATTTCCGGGTCCGTCTCTCCCTTATACTGCTGTTTTCCCGTCCGGGCATGAAGAGTGATGTGAGTGAGAGGACATTCGTTTAAAATAGGTAGTAAATTCAGACATTCCTGTTTATCCGACCATCCCAAACGCATCTTGACAGAAAAACGGATATCTGGAAAGGTAGCCACCGATTCCATTATAGTACGTACTAAATCCGGATAAGGCAACATTCCAGCTCCCTTCTTTTGTCCGGCAATCAAAGGGAAAGGACAACCGAGATTAATATCCGCCCGGCTATATCCTTTTACCCGAAGTAAAGCAGCTAATAAACCGAACTCTTCGGTAGAACTAGGTAATATCTGAGGGATCAGGCCTACCACCTCATTATTAGCCGGATCTATATCCCGCAAATCCCGGTTACGGAAAACATTCCCTTTTTCGACCCGGATAAAAGGTGTATAATAAGCGTCTATTCCCTTGAAAAACCGGGTAAAAATATTCCGGTAAATCCAGTCGGTATATCCCTGCAAGGGTGCAAAATGAATCTCATACTCTTTTTCCATAAGACAAATAAAACAAAAAACATCAGCAAAACCAAGTAGAAAGGTGAAATGTGAACTTTTAAAATTAATTCCTATTGCTTGTCGTCAAACAAATCTTAACTTCGCAACGAAAACAAATGATCAAAATACATCCGAATATGAAAAATTTATTGCTGTTAGTGGCTTTTATATCCCTATGCACTGGATTAAAAGCTCAAAGTGATGACCGCGGCTATCTCGTAAAAACAGGAGATATGGCGCCGGATATCGAAATACGCTATACGGACGGGACGATAAAAAAATTATCCGATTTCCGCGGGAAAGTGGTTATGCTTCAGTTCACTGCCAGTTGGTGCGGGGTATGCCGTAAAGAAATGCCTTTTATCGAAAAAGATATATGGCAGAAACACAAAAATAATCCCCATTTCGCCCTTATCGGTATAGATCTGAAGGAAAACCGGGAAAAAACAATCAAATTTGCCCAAGATTTGAAAATAACGTATCCTCTCACTCTAGATCCCGAAGGAAAATCCTTTTATAGCTTTGCCGAAAAAAATGCAGGTGTAACCCGGAATATCATTATCGATAAAAACGGGAAAATCGTCTACTTAACCCGACTGTATGAACCCGAAGAATTTCAGCAAATGGTTCAAGTCATTGATCAGTTACTCCAATAAATAAATCTCTTATTCTAAAGGGAAAGACGAAAAAACCGGGGAATTAGAACCCTTTCGTTTCTTTAATTCCCCGGTTTCAATATATCTCTTTTTATTCCTGAAGAGCTTTTTGTAAAGTGGAATCTATTTTTCCAATGACAGGATACAAACCTTCATTATCCAATACATCCCGGGCGATATAGGCTTCCAAATTGACACGAATAATCTCATAAGAATCCCTGATACCTTTCCGATCTTTCTTTAAACCGTTCTTCTCAGCATAATCCGCCATTTCTTCCACTAAATCGAATCTTTTCAAATAAGCTAATACTTCCTTGTAGTTGTTTAACTTTTTCATCTCCTCCCTATGCTTATCCATAAAATCAAAAGTATAGTCATACAGCAACATTGTACGGCGTAAATCGACTAAATATTTCGAAAAGCCACTTGTATCTGCCGGTACGAATACATCCGGCATAATCCCGCCGCCGCCGTATACCACCCGTCCTCCTACAGTATGATATTTCAGATTGGGATCAAAATGAATACTGTCTTTCACTTCCAATTCTCCATGTAGGATACGGTTGTAAAAGTCGTCATAATATTCTTTTTTCCCTTTATCATAAGGCCGCTGAATGGAACGCCCCGAAGGAATATAATAACGGGCTACAGTAAGGCGTAAAGCAGAACCGTCAGGCAACATACGCTGTTCTTGTACCAAGCCTTTTCCAAAAGAACGGCGTCCAACAATTTTTCCCCTATCATTATCCTGAATAGCTCCGGCAAAAATCTCACTTGCTGAAGCGCTGTTCTCATCTATCAGAATGATCAGGGGTAAATTTTTATACTTGCCTTTTCCGTTGGAGTAATAATCAGAACGAGGGGAAGCCTTTCCCTGAGTATATAATATCAATTTCTGACTATCCAGAAATTCATTGACCATTTTTAAAGCAATAGGCAATATACCCCCTACATTTCCGCGCAAATCCACAATTAATTTTTTCATCCCTTCTGTTTCCAATTGCTGGAGAGCCGTCATAAATTCATCATAGGTATTCATGCCAAAGGTATTCACTTTTATATACCCGGTCGTGTCGTTCGCCATATAAGCGACATCTACACTTTTTACCGGAATACTTCCCCGGGTAATTTTTTTCGTAAAAGGAGTTTTCTCCCCTCTTCTTACAAGGGTAACTTCTACATCCGTTCCAATCTGTCCCCGCATCATTCCCATAATTTTCTGATCGTTCATTTTTACCCCCGCCACAAGCGTATCGTTCACCTTTATGATACGGTCTCCGTCCTGTAAACCAGCGTCCTGAGAAGGTCCTCCCGGCACCACTTTTATTACCGTAACCGTATCCCGGTATTTGTAAAACTGAACTCCTATACCTCCGAAATTACCGATCATATCTTCATTCACTTTTTCCATTTCCTTTGCAGGAATATAAACCGTATGGGGATCCAAATCTTTTATAACCTCATTAATTGCATTTTCTTCTATTTTTTGAATATCCACTGTATCCACATAAGAATGTTCCACCATATTCAATACCATATCCAATTTACTCCCTTGTACCGGCAAAAAAAGTTCCTGTCTTTCCCGCAAATCCTTCCCTACAAAAAGCGAATTGACAAACATTCCCAACACAATCGCCAATGCTAAAATCAAAGGCATTAAAATCACTTTCCAATTATTCTTATACATCTTTGTCTTATTTACATTACAACTTATTTATTCGATTTCTATCAAATCAACCACGATCCCAGCCTGCTGCAATAATTGAATACCATCGGCACAATGATAAAGTTCAGAATATACAACGCGACAGATTCCAGCTTGTATAATAAGTTTTGCACATTCTATACAAGGGGAAGCCGTTACATATAAGGTAGCACCTTCACTACTATTACTGGATTTGGCAACTTTTGTGATGGCATTCGCTTCGGCATGCAAAACATAAGGTTTTGTCCGGTTTGTTTCATCTTCACAAATATTTTCAAACCCCGATGGAGTTCCATTATAACCATCCGAAATAATAGACTTATCTTTTACAATCAGCGCTCCGACTTGCCTGCGTTTACAATAGGAATTTTCAGCCCATATCCTGGCCATTCTCAAATATCGTTTATCCAACAATCTCTGTTTGGTTTGCTCTTCCATAAGCCCCTATTATTTTTTCCGGTCTTCCAAGAAATCAATCATTTCATAGAATCCGCTTTTACGTTCTTCAGCAACCGCTATTTTTTGTAAGGCCTTCCGGCTTTTATCCAGATAATTTTCAATCGTCTTCAACGTGAGCTCGCCTATTCCCAAACGATCATAAATTCCCGTCACAGCTTTTATTTTTTCAACTACATCGAAATCTTTTTTATCTACCCAGGCTTGCAACTCAGCTTTCGTTTCCGAATCTGCTACTTCAAATGCCTTGATCAACAAGTAAGTCTTTTTATTCTCCGTGATATCTCCCCCGATTTTCTTCCCGAACTCTGCCACATCCCCGTATACATCTAAATAATCGTCCTGCAATTGAAATGCCAAACCTAAATACCCTCCAAAATCATATAGAGCTTTATATTCATGTTCAGGAGCTCCTGCAATTAAAGCTCCATGCCGTAAACTACCAGCAATCAATACAGAAGTCTTTAAATAGATCATATGTATGTATTCCTCTTCCGTTACGTCATTACGGGTCTCAAATTCCATATCATACTGCTGCCCTTTACAAACATCCATGGCAACCTGGTTAAAGCCGTCAATCACCTGACGAAGATACTGATCTTCGCAACTCTCTATATACTTATAAGCTGTGATAGCCGCAGCATCTCCACTTAAAATAGCTACATTGCTATTCCACTTTTTATGGACAGTCTGACGCCCTCTCCGCAATTCCGCATCGTCCATAACGTCATCGTGCAGCAAAGTATAATTGTGAAATATCTCTATCCCGATAGCCGACCTTAAAGCATTTTCTATATCATCCCGGTACAAATTATAAGCCATAAGCGTCAATACCGGCCTCAAGCGTTTTCCACCATCTTCCAATATATACTGGATCGGTTCGAACAAAGAATAGGGTACTTCTATATATTCCTTTTTTTCAAACTCAGCTTTAATGATCTCCCTTAACTGCTCTATTGTATACATTATTTTTATTTTTAACAAAGTGCTAAATTATAAAAAGAAGCCGGAATATCAGCGAGAAGTCCCGTTTTTTTAATCTTATCCCCTAAATTCACAAAACCCATAAATTTGTCCTGTTTTTTACAAAAAGGCCTGAGAATTCGCTTTCACCTATATCCACTAAAAACAACACTCCAAATGTCCGTTTTTCCCCTCTGAAAAATGGACATTTGGAGCATTCTCCCTTTATTAAAAAGTTACCGGAATAAATTATTTACAATTTTCCAATATCTTCCGGGCAACCGTACCTGTCACATCCTGGTCTTCCCCGTAGGCAGCTTTTCTGGCATTAAAACGTTTTTCTATTTCTAAAATCGTATCCTCTCCGATTTGAACTTCATTCAAACGCGTTGCCAAACCTAAACTCTTGAAAAAAGATTCTGTCTTTTCAATCGCTCTTTCCGCCCGTTCAACTTCAGATCCTTTATTTATACCCCAAATCCGTTCGCCATACTGAACCAATTTCGCCAGTTTCTTCTCCCGAAGTGTACGTAAAAGTCCCGGCAATACAATCGCCAAAGTAGCTCCATGCGTCAAACCGTGCAAAGCCGTCAATTCATGTCCAATCATGTGAGTTGCCCAATCCTGACGTACACCCAAAGCAATAAATCCATTCAATCCCATTGTTGCACAAAGCATAAATTCAGCCATTAATTCATAATTATCCTGTTTGCGGATAATATCGGGGGCAATTTCGATAAGAGTATGTAAAATTCCCTCCGCCCATCTGTCCATTAAACGGGATTGACCGGGAGTAGTCATATACTGCTCCATAACATGCACAAAAGTATCTGCAATACCACAAGCTACCTGATGTATAGGCAAAGTAAACGTAACGGTGGGATCTAAAATAGAAAAAACCGGATACTTCGAATAGAAGGGATATTTTTCAGCTGTTTCTTTTCTGGATATAACCGCACCACTATTCATTTCAGAACCCGTAGCCGGAAGGGTCAGAACTGTCCCCATCGGTACTGCTGAAGCAGACCGTCCCTGTAAAACCAACTCCCATGCATCCCCTTCATACAACAAACCTGCTGCAATCAATTTTGTCCCGTCTAAAACCGATCCGCCTCCGACCGCAAGCAAAAAATCCACCCCCTTCTCTTTCCCCAACTGAATTGCTTTCCGCAAAGTCTCCACTGTCGGATTTGCTTCTATTCCCCAAAATTCAATTACTTCAAATGACTCCAAAGCTTTTTTCACTTGTTCGTAAACACCGTTCTTCTTTACACTTCCTCCCCCAAAGGTCACCATCACCCGTTTTCCCTGCGGAATCTCTTTATTCAAATGAGAGATCATCCCTTTTCCGAAAATTAATTTTGTCGGATTTTGAAAAACAAAATTTTCCATAAAAATTGATTTTAATGTGTTTTATTATATTCATTAAATTTCTCTTATCTTCGATTTTTCCCTTCTTTATCGGCCCCAATAAAATATTTTATCCACAAAAAGCTTCTGAACAAATATACGTAAATATTCTAAAACAGAAAATGCCTCTAAACCAGACCGCAAGCCGACGCCCCCCACTGTCACCTCTCCCCCAATCTCTTATACATCAACTGACGCAAAAATTACACATTAGGGACGTGCCCTAATGTGTAAAACAATAAAAAATTTTGTTCGATCCGTTACGGAGACTTTCCTCCCTTTCCTGTGGATACTTATTTCAAATTTAAACTCCTCTTTAAAACAAGTCTTGTAACCTACTTCTTCCTCTATATTTATTACTGAAAAAACTGTAAGATGGTATTAAATCAGAATTCTATTTTAAAAATTCACCTTACACCTTATCAATACGGACATTTTCTGTTTTAAATAAATGATCTGAAACTTTTGATACTGATTCTCTGTATATATTTTTTACCGGTATTCGAGAAACTCGTCGGCTTATAGAGGATGGATTAAATCTTATTCTTTGTATCTACCTACAGGATAATTCATGGAAAAAGCCAACTTTTAGAGCGGATAGAAAAACAGTCGGCATAATTCAGGATAGCCTGTTTATCCTTCTTAAAAAACAAAATAAACAATAAATATTTATACAGATTAATAGTTTATTTTCTATGCCGATAGCATAAACAACGCTTTTGGAAATGATTTGTAGCCGAACCGGAAAATTAAACCAGATTTCATTCAATTCATTATCTGTTGTTTACATCAACTTTTAAAGAATCGGGGGACGAATAAGGGACGGAAAATTTCAATTATTGTTAGTTTGATTTTCAAGTTGATTTTTATAAAATGCTAACATAGTTGATTGTAATTCCTCTTGTTTTTTTATTGCATCGCTATCAGATATTAATGTAATAGGAAAACCTTTGTCACCACTTAATATCTCTAACATACTATTCCTTATTTGTTCTTGTTCCAATTCCATTTTTACATGCCCAACTGGAGAATACATGTTCCTTTTAATCAAAACTTTATCAAACTTGAATCCTAAAGATTTTCCCATATCATAAAGCAAATCTGCCAACAAATCTTCATTTTTTTTTGTCCAAACCGCCACTTCTTCAGGAGTTTGAGCTTTTTGAGATAAATTATCAAAATACTCTTTCCACGCTTTAATAACTTTTTCAAACTTCTTTTTATTAGAGAATTCTAAATCAATTCTATTAAGTGCTTCAACATGCGTCCATGACAAAACCGCTCCTCTTGTAGCCATTAATGTTTTAAAAATAGATAGTCGCCTATTTTTATTCTCTCTCCGACGCTCCAAATATTTTTCAATTTGTACTGCCAAAATTGGTCCTAATATAATAGCGCATATAGAAATAATCTCATTACAACTCATAACTCAAAATTTATTTTCCAAAATTATAAAATATATTATTATTTTCCATTTCAGACAAATGCTCTAAAACTTTAGCAGCGAATTCACTAACATCCTTTTTCTCTACGACTATATTGTTGCTAATTTTAAATGCCAGCAGATTACGAACAAAAGCACCTAAAATAGTAATGTCCCAAATATTTACGCCAAAACAACTTTGATACTCTGCTAATTCTTCAACGATGGATTTAAATATTTCTTTTTTATATTCATAGTTAAAACTATTTCCAATGCCTAATTCCGAGTGCCACTTTGTAATCAGATTTGCAATACTATTATCCATAATATCTTTATTCTTCTATAATTACTTTTAATTGACCTTTAATTAGCTTAGGTAAAGCAGAATCACTAATATACCAATCAATACTGAAATTTCCACACGATAGGGTGTCTATAAAAATTGAATTTTCTATATTTAAATTCTTATATAACGTATGATTTAGTTTGGTTTCATTAAATGAAAATTCATTACCTGTCAATGTTTTACTCAAATCCCAGCAATACTCATAATCTGGTCCTTGTAAATAACTTCCTAAAGGTTGAATATTTGCAGTAGCTTGCAATAATTTCCGGTCTAATCCATTTTTCTGAGGTGGTATAGGAACATTTCTGATTCTTCTAATTTTACTCTTTTTAGAATATAATTTTATAGTTTCAGGGATGTTGATAAAAATATTCATATCTCCAGTTTGTGCAGAAAGTATTTCATTCTGTATAATAAAACGTATATACTCTTTATATTCTACAAAGTATTCTTCACGCTGTTCATTATACTTACCTTCCCATATAGTACGTAGTGCTGTTTCTAAATAATTATCCGTATCAGAAGGAATAGAATGAGGATATTTTAATTTTTCTTTTTCTAAATAATTTTCAATTTCGACCTCTAAGTCCTTAGGCGTTGGCTTTTTTAATTTTAGTATACTACTTCCATCCTCAAATATAATTTGAGGATTAGACTTTCTATTTTTATATACCTCAAGCTCTTCTTTTAATTTTTCAATCTCCTTTTCCTCCTCTGTCCTTTCTTCTTCCAACAAATATTCTTTATCATTTGGCATACGAAAATATGTTACACCATTAGTTTTCGCCTTAATTAAAATATTAATATCAGCACTAACAAGGATTATACTATTTTTCGTTGAATCAAATAATATGGCAGATAAGAGTAGTTTATCATCATTAGAATCTTTGTCAAATTTATATTTTTCAAATAAATCGTTAGTAGGATCTTCGCAATCTGAATATTTATATTTCATTTTCTTTTCTTCGAGAAATATATTAGCAAATTTTGAGAAAATTTTTTTTGCTCTATGTTGAATTTTTCCCCTTGTATGATCCTTCTTTTCATTAATTTCTTCCCTAACAATAGGAGGAACGACTATGGTAAAGTCTTCTCCACCCGTTACCAAAGACTTCCAATCTATTCCTTCCACATCCTTAAAATGCAAATATATATTCGTATCTAAAAACAAATATTTCATTCAAATAATACTTTATGATATTTAAAAAATTATGTTACCTGCAAAAATAAGTAATAATATTAGAAATTAAAAATGCTCACAGGCTTCCCTATGAGCATCTAACTTATAAAGGATTAGGGATTATTTTTTATCCCTTAATGCCTCCTGCAATAAGCGAACTTTTTCCTGCTCGGCTTTCAGCATGCGTTCGTAAAGTTCAACGACCTTATCTATTGGATTGAAACTACACTTGTACTGATAAACGTATGCTGAAGAATCATTCTGAAACGTATTACCTATAATATTGAAGGCTGCTTCATCAGTCATTTTCTTAATGGCCTCCACCGGAATTTGTAATGCCTCTGCTACTTTACTGAGTGTTTTTTTCGTCAATTTCTTCTTTCTGCTCTAATTTGGAAAATGCTTGTTGGTCATATCCAATTCAGCAGCAAGTGCTTTTTGCTTTACTCCAAGAATATTCCTGAAACGTTTGATATTTCTTCCCTAATGTACTCTTGGCATAATTACTGTATCAGCATTCATATAGTAAGTTTTTAAAAGTTGACAAATTAAAACGTCTGTAAAGATACACATTTGTTGTTATTTACAACCACGCCGGTTGTGTTTTACAACCTCCCGTTGTAAAATACCTCCTCCAATCTTCCCTACTTTGCTGAAAAATCACACTTATGTAAAGTAATAAAAAAAGAAGAGGAAATCAAAACGGAACCCCATTATGAGCATTTACACCGACAAAATAGCCCGCTTGGTATAGCTGATTGAGCAGCTTAAACGCTATTCCTTCGACGACCTGCTCGATTTGCTTGAAGTGGCGCATGTGAAATACATTCTGGATATGCCGGAAATCGCCGACCGCAACTGGGAGAAGGATCATCCCCTGTATCAGAAAACCTTCCTTCGCTTCCTCAATATCTGCATTTCCACTTATGAAAAAGCACTGAAACAACTGAAAGAAAAACAAGCTCACTAAACTGAAAATCATGGCAACAAAAGAAGAAATCTACAGCATCCGTGTTGGCAGGCATTTCCTGCAACAAATTTCTCTCGGGCAACTGAAAATGATTCAAAATCTGATTCACGATTTCTTTACAAAAGAAGACTGGATTCCGCTTGCCGCCGCTGCAACAAATCCGAACATCCTTTCTCCCAATATGATTTTCATTGCAAAAGATACCTGTTTCGACAGTCGCAACCGTGATTTTCAAACGGAGTATAGCGTCCATATCGGTAAAGATGCTCTTACCAATATTTCAGCCAAAGACCTAATAAACCTCTATTTTACCCTTCGTTCTTTCCTGTCCCGTTCAGAGGAACTCCCGACAGAATCCACTGAAGACATTCAAAACCAGTTGATTAAAGACGAAAGAGAACTTTTAATTGAAATTACGGATAAAGCCTTTGACGATTACCTCATACAAGTCACCGATGCAAGTTGTTTTTCAACTTGTGATAATCGTTTTTCTAAATTGGAAAAGCCCATTTGTAAATAATTTTAGATTTGACAAATGGGTATGCGCAAGCCCTTGTTTTTGTTATAACAAGGGCGAAAATAAAGGAAGTGAACCAGTAGGTTAATATAGAGATATTAAGGTCTTAATCGGTTTTCAATGTTTTTTCAGATGTTTGATATATTTATTGATGGTTTCCGATCCTTTAGGGAAAATTTCGTTAGCCTGAGCATTGGCAGATGATAAGTTCGCCTATGTCAGTATTTTTCCTTTGGGAGATAAGAATAACTTATTTGCACCGCAAACCGCTTGCTAGTTCGGAGTAATTAAATTCCGGTAATTAAGCATAGAAAAGAAATATGCTAACAACTTATTATTATTGGTTTGTAAAGGGGTATTTAATTCACAGGCAAATAATTTTTTCAGTAATTCAGGTATAACAGATATATTAAACAGCCGGACTTCATTTATACCTTCTGCTAAAATTTCCAAATCTTCCTCATCTAAAAGACTTTCAAACGTCTTTTTAATGATAGATTTCGGTTGTTTTCCTTCTTCAGATTCGTTAATAACCGAAATAATGGTTGTATTAAATTCCTCATGCAACTTTTTAAAATCTTCCAAAGCAAAACGGTCTTGAAAGGGGGTACGGATAAGGGAGGGAAATTAAAAAATAAGAGAAAATAAAGCAAAAACACCTTTTTGAAATTTCAGCTAATTTACTATTTTTTCAGAGGTTTATTTGTTTTCTCTTATTTTCAGTGATTTGTAGCCGAGCCGGGAATCGAACCCGAATTTAAAGTTTAGGAAACTTCCGTTCTATCCATTGAACTACTCAGCCAAAAAGTAGGGACAAAAGTAAAGTAAAATATTTTCAGTTCCAAATATCGTCCTTTAAAGATTCATTTGCTGATTTCGCTTCTTTCCATCGTTTTTCTCAACAGTATAAACTCCTCTTCTTTTAAGATAATCCAAAATTTCGTTCATTCCTCTCTTTTGGTCTCTTCATTTTTTACACTTTTGTAGAATAAAATAAACAATTTAACCTTTTTGGCATATTTTTTGTAAATGAATTACTCATTGTTCAGAGCTATATTTAAGAGAGTTTAATGAATGTGAATTACTTAAAAACTTACGGATCATTTTGACAAGTTGGCTTTACGAACTTTACTATTTTAAAAATTCGTATTTCACCTTTCTAACTGGCTTTATGGACATTTTTATTTTAAATTACATTATTTATATTTTTTGAATTTAATAAACATTAATTCCAAAATGACTATGAAAAAAAATTTATTATTATTGTTAATGGTGATTTTTACCATAAATTTTACTTCTTGTAAAGATGATGATGATTACACTCCACTCATTCCGCCCAGCGATATTAATGTAACTTATGGTTCGGACAACAACAACAAACTGAACTTAAGTTATAGTGACGTTACTCTTAGCGGAAAACAGGTAAAATTTGCGACAACTGATGGAAGGACGGCTTCTTTAACCTTAATGGATATTCTTCCGGGAAAAGCAGAAGCTACTGTGGAAAATATCGCATTGACAGAAGGAGAAGGAGAATATATTTTCAGCGGAACGTCTCCTGTTTCCCGTGCGGCTGAATATAGCGTGGCTTATTCCGGTTCGGTAAAAAAAGGAGAAATGACCTTAAAATTGAACGTATCGGTACCGGATCCTAAGGGGTGGGTTAAAACGTATTCTTTAGGGGCTTATACAACCGGAGAATTTACAGTAGGAGACAAAAAGTATTCAAGCTGGGTTTTAACAAGTCCTTTGTATGCTGCATGTGCATTCGAAGATCTCGAAATGAGTGCCTCGTATTCCATGCTATTTAAAGGTTTAGGAGGACTTCTTTTACCTCAGGTATTAAAAACTGTTACCTTAGAAGCCGATGGAAATATCCGTGCTCAATATTATTCAGGAGCTATCCAAATCGACCAGAATTTGATATTTCCCATGCTTATGGGCCAGGGACCTAGTGAAGAGGTAGTCAACGCGCTGATCCCGACCAGTGGAGAACTCAATTCCCCGAAAAACTTGGCTTATTGGTTTGAAAAAGATGGTAAATTATATGTAAAATTGAATATAACAGCCATTATTGCACAGGCAATGAGCGATAGTGAAACTACCGGTGGAGATGAAACTTTAGCAACAATTATTGCTACTGTACTGAATGGAAATGCCAGTACAATCAAACAATTATTGTCGCAGTTTACCGGTTTGGATTTTAGTGAAATCAGCGATGCTTCCTTTGAAATGTTATTGGATTGGATTAAAAACGGAATTCCTTTAAATGTAACGAAAGCGGAAGGCGGACACACTTATATGTATCTGGACAGAACAGCTTTCGATCCTATTTTCAAAGATACAGAAACACCGGCAGACGATCCCAGCAATATAGGATCAAAGTCTGATTTAATGAAGCTATGGATGTTACTTTCAGAAGCTGAAATCATCCCGGAAGATGCTCAATTAGCAATACTCCTATTTGCAGGCATACTCCAACAATGGCCTACAAACACAGCTTTTAATGTAGGATTAGATCTGAAATAATATTTAGTTAAAGAAGAGATAAACCACCCGAAAAGTTAAAAAATTTTTCGGGTGGTTTTTTATTGAAATTCATTTCCGAGTTTTAAAACTTTCCCTATAAACGCTAGGAAAGTCAGATAAAAAGATAAAAAACAAACCTATCGTACTGCTTCTTATTAACGAAAAAGATATCTTTGTTCTTCTAAAAGAAGTCTTATGAAAGTAGTTATCCAACGTGTATCAGAAGCCAGCGTCACCCTAGAAGGAAAATTATACTCGTCTATTGGAAAAGGAATGTTGTTACTTATCGGCATACAGACAGACGACACAGAAGAAGATATAGAGTGGTTGACCAGTAAAATTTGCAACCTCCGGATTTTTAATGACGAAAAGGGAATCATGAATTGTTCCATAAAAGAAAAAGACGGCGATATTTTAGCGGTCAGTCAGTTTACATTAATGGCCAGAGTAAAAAAAGGGAATCGTCCCTCCTATATCGATGCTGCACGTCCGGAGACAGCCATTCCTCTATATGAAAAATTTATACAGGCCTTATCGTTAGAAATACAAAAAGAAATAAAAACCGGCGTATTTGGAGCAGATATGAAGGTACATTTATTAAATGACGGTCCTGTTACCATTCTCATAGACTCTAAAAACAGAATATAAAGTACCCCACTTCCGCTGGAATATTTATAAAACTTTCAAATTAAAAATTGTCATCAATGGAACTCAAAGAACTTCAAACCAGAGTAGACAACTGGATTAAAGAATATGGGGTAAGATACTTCAATGAACTGACCAATATGACCATCTTAACGGAAGAGGTGGGAGAATTAGCCCGTGTAATGGCCAGAAAATACGGAGAACAATCTTTTAAAGCAGGAGAAAAGGAAAATCTGGCCGATGAAATGGCAGATGTTCTTTGGGTGCTTACTTGTTTGGCCAATCAAACCGGAGTAGATTTAACCGAAGCCATGGAAAGCAATTTTGCAAAAAAAACAAACAGAGACAGAAAAAGACATAAAAACAATCCTAAAATACAAGAGCATTAATATATTTCTTACTAAATTTGTTCATTCAAATAATAAAATTTATTTTTCAATCATCAAATTCTCCAAATATTACTAAATGTGGACTAAAATAGCAGGAATTATTCTGCGAAACCGGATTGCGTTTATCGTTGCTGTTCTATTGGGAACGCTTTTTATGGGATTTCAAATGAGAAACATTCAAATGTCCTATGAAAACGCAGATTTACTTCCAAAGACCGATAATGCTTATCTTGACTATTCCCGATTTAGGGAAACATTCGGGCAAGAAGGTAATGTAATGGTCTTTGCTATTCAGGATTCCAACTTTTATGAGTTAACTAAAATCAACGATTGGATACAAATGGGCGACAACATAAAAGCCCTCAAAGGGGTTAATGCACTCATGTCCATTACTCATACGTTCAACCTCCACAAAAATACAGATAAAAAAAAATTCGAAGTACTTCCGATTTTCCCCAAACAGATTCACACGAAGCAAGAGCTGGACAGTTTAGCATTTATTGCTGAAAATTTACCTTTTTACAACGGTTTGCTGATCAATCCGGAACAACATACCTACAATATGCTGATTACGGTTTCTGCGGAAGTAATGAATTCTCCGGCACGAGTAAAATTGGTAAAAGAGGTTTTGGAAATCACCGACCGATTTACGGAAAAATACAATTTAAAAATGCATTATTCCGGTATGCCTTATATCCGGGTAGTCAATGCAGAAAATATCAAAGGAGAAATGTATATGTTTATTGCCTTATCTTTACTGATAACGGCAATTATTCTCTATTTGTTTTTCCAATCTTTCCGTATTGTAGGCTTTTGTGTAGGTATTATTGGGATTAACGTTATTTGGGCCATTGGCTTTATGGCGATGTTAGGCATAAAAATTACGCTGCTCACAGCCATGTTACCTCCCTTATTGATCGTTATCGGGATTCCGAACTGTGTATACATGGTCAACAAGTATCATGCAGAATATGTCCGGCACCAGAATAAAATCAAAGCTTTACAACGCATGATACAAAAAGTAGGAAATGCGTCTCTATTATCCAATCTCACCACAGCTGCCGGTTTCGCGACTTTTATCATCACTTCCAGTCAAATATTGGTAGACTTCGGCCTCATCGCCTTTATCAGTATAACCACTGTATTCCTGATTTGCCTGATCCTCATTCCCACCGTTTTCAGCTATCTCCCCGTACCTGATGAAAAGCAGACCAAACATCTCTATAATCCGTTTATCAACAATATTATCGACAAACTGATTTTTTTAGTAATCAACAGACGTCATACGATTTATTATATTGCCGGCATATTAGTTATTGCTGGAATTTATGGAATTACCCGAATGAAGACAACGGGGTATATGGTAGACGACCTAAAAGAAACAGATCCGATTCGTCAGGATTTAGTATTTTTCGAATCAAATTTCGGAGGCCTTATGCCTTTGGAAGTCACCATAGATTTTAAAAAACCTAATCAGGTATTTAAGCTTTCGAACCTGGAGAAATTAGACCGATTAAATACGGAACTTTCTGCAGATCCGGATTTATCCCGTTCGATTTCGGTAGTAGAAGCTGCAAAGTTTGCCAATCAAGCCTATTATAACGGCAAAGCTTCTTATTACAAGCTTCCCAATAACATGACAAAGAATTTTATCATGAAATATGTGATGGAGTCGACAGGGGGGATTGACGCGATGTCGAAATCTTTTGTTGATTCAAATATGCAAAAGGTAAGACTTAGTTTCCGCGTCAAGGACATAGGTACCCAGAAAATGGAAGCCAAAGAAGACTCCTTATACCACAAAATTGAAAAAATATTTCCGGCAGACAAACATCAGGTAACAGTAACAGGCTCCAGTGTTATTTTCTTTAAAGGGAATCAGTATCTGATTTCCAATTTGTTTTCGTCTTTAGCCCTGGCGATTATCCTTATCGCCGGCTTTATGGCCTGGATGTTCAAGAGTAAACGAATGGTGCTTATCGCATTAGTTCCAAACGTAATCCCCCAAATCATCACGGCTGCCATTATGGGATATGTAGGCATACCGATTAAAGCTTCCACCATACTCGTCTTCAGCGTTGCTTTTGGAATTTCTGTCGACAATACCATTCATTATCTCGCGAAATACAGACAAGAGCTTCAAGCGACCAACTGGAGTATTCGTTCCTCAGTGGTATTGGCTCTGAAAGAAACAGGACAAAGTATGATCTATACTTCTATTATTCTGTTCTTCGGATTCGGCATATTTTGTCTCTCCAGCTTCGGTGGGACATTTGCATTGGGATTATTGACCTCCATCACTTTATTTGCAGCAATGTTAGCAAATCTAATCCTGCTTCCTTCTCTTTTGTTGACCATGGAACATAGCATTACGAACAAAACGTTCAGAGAGCCGCTCTTACAGATTTACGATGAAGAAGAGGATATAGATTCCGATAAACTGGAAATAGAAAATGAAACGGACAAATCCGACGCACGAAAAAACAAACCTAAAAATTCTTTCTGACACAAGGATCTCGTCTCTTTGATAAAGGAAACAGGATTTTATCCTCCCTCCCAACAAAGATTCATGGATCAGCGCCCTGAAAACGGAACAAAGACAACCACAAATTATACCCTTGAAAAGGGCCTTTCGGACGCCTTTATTAATTGTTTTCCAAAGCTTTGATCTCTTTCGTAAGATCATCCATCAATTGAGAAGCTCCAATACGGAAGTAGTAAGGAGAAAGCCATTCTTTACCCAATATATGATTGACAATCGTCAAATAACGAACAGCATTCTGAGCTTTGGAAACGCCTCCGGCAACTTTCAATCCCACCCGTCTTCCGGAAGTAGCATAATATTGTTTAATGGCTTCACACATAATATAGACAGACTCAGGAGTCGCATTGACAGGCACTTTACCTGTCGAAGTCTTTATAAAATCTGCCCCGGCATAAGCTGCAATCAGAGAAGCATTGAAAATACTTTCGACATCCTTTAATTCTCCGGTTTCCAAAATCACTTTCAACCGGACTTCACGGCAGACTTCACGAATAAGTTTCAATTCCTGATAAACTTTTTCATAATTCTTTTCCAATATATCTCCAACAGTCACTACCACATCCACTTCCTGAGCTCCGGCTGCTATAGCCATTTTACACTCATCCAATTTAATTTCAGTAAACGTCTGAGAAAACGGAAAACTCCCTGCCACAACAGCCGTCTGTATATTACTTCCCTTTAAGCCCTCCCGTACAATAGAAGCAAAATTGGGGAATACACATACAGCAGCAACTTCTTTTAAACTATTTTTTTTCAATTTTTTCAATAAGTCGGCAACAAAATTCTGGACAGACTTATCTGTATCTGTAACTTTTAGCGTAGTATAATCCATACATGACATACACAATTCCAAATTTTCCACATTGTACGCCTGTTTTATTTCTTTTTCAACAACCCCATCCAGTTCAAATTGCATACGATCTTCCAGATTCGTCCAACTATGAGTTGCTAATTCTTCCCCTATATATTCCATTACTAAAATGTTTATAATTGATTATTGCAAAGGCCTAAAGGCCCCACTGCATTTTTTCCCTTTTTGTCAAACCAGCTATAACCAGCTTATATGATTTCCGGATCCACACTTTTAACATACTGTCACTGATAGACCCGTCTATTAATACGGTATTCCAATAGTTTTTGTTCATATGAAATCCCGGGCTTACTGCAGGAAACATTTCCCGCATTTCCACGATTTCATCCGAAGCGCATTTGATATTGATCCTTAAATTTCCCTTCAAAAATACTAAACAAAACCATTTCTTACATACCTTGAACACCAATATTTCCTCCTCAAATGGCATTGTCTCTTCCACATGCTCCAACGACAAACAAAATTCCCGTAATTCCTCAATGTTCATAAGGGCAAAATTACACAATGTTTGTGAGCTTTTAAACTTTTCTCCGACAAAATATTTATATTTGCCTTAATAATCATGCGTGATAAACAATTGTAACAATAAATTATTTAAACAAAATATATGCCAATTAAAGAAAGCGAAGATACGCCCTTAATGAAACAGTATTTTTCGATGAAAGCAAAATACCCCGATGCTATCATGCTGTATCGAATGGGAGATTTTTATGAAACTTTTGGAGAAGATGCTGCCATTACTGCAAAAATTTTAGGAATCACTTTAACGAAGCGTTCACACGGTTCTCCGGGAGATGTTGCTCTTGCCGGTTTCCCCCACCACGCCTTAGACGTCTATTTACCCAAACTGGTCAGAGCGGGTCAACGGGTTGCTATTTGTGAACAATTGGAAGACCCGAAATTAACGAAAAAACTCGTTAAAAGGGGAGTGATTGAACTAGTAACCCCCGGCGTATCCTATAGTGAATATTCTACCGATACGAAAAGCAATATATTCCTGGCCGCTGTTTATTTCAACAAAATTGAAGCCGGATTAACACTATTAGATCTTTCTACCGGAGAATTTCTGACAACCGAAGGCCCCCATGCAACGATAGATAAATTATTAAATAGTTTTCAGCCGAAAGAAGTGGTCTATCCCAAAGGCCAAGAAGCCCAATTCCAGGAATGGTTCGGGAATAAATTCTATATTTATCCGATTGAAGAATGGTTCTTTGATCGGGAAGCCGCTCAGGATAAGCTCAAAAAACATTTTCACGTCAATTCTCTGAAAGGATTTGGAATTGAAAACATGAATTGCGGCATTTGTGCAGCAGGAGGAGCTCTGAATTACCTGGAGATCACAAAACACGATATGATTTCTCATATCACATCTATTTCCCGTATTGACGAATCGAATTATGTTCTTTTAGACAAATTTACCCTTCGCAACCTGGAACTTTTGTCCTCTCCCTATGAAGAAGGGAAATCCCTGGCAGATATCATCGATTATACAACAACTCCTATGGGAAGCCGAACCCTCAGGCGATGGATATGTATGCCCTTGAAAACTCCGGAAAAAATCAAAGAAAGGCTCGATATCGTTGAAACTTTTACGCAACATGAACCGGAACGGCTTGAAGTCGAACTTTTATTGAAAAGTATAGGCGATTTGGAACGACTGGCGTCAAAAATCGCAGTAGGCCGTATTACGCCGAGGGAAATGATTCAATTAAAAGTAGCCCTTTCCTGTATTTCTCCCCTCAAAGAGCAGTGTAAAAAAACAAATTCGGACGTATTGCAAAGGCAAACAGAAAAACTGGATGCCTGTCAGGATCTGTTTGACAAAATAGACAAGCAAATCAATCCCAATGCTCCGAATCAGCTAAACAAAGGAAAAGTCATTGCCGCCGGAGTAAATGCAGAACTCGACGAACTCCGGGAACTTTCGGAAAACAGTAAAGAATCCCTGCTTCGGATGCAGCAAAGAGAAAGTGAAATAACCGGTATACCTTCCCTAAAAATCGGATTTAACAATGTCTTTGGCTATTACATCGAAGTCACAAAGACCCATAAAGACAAAGCTCCGGAAACCTGGATCCGTAAACAAACTTTAGTTAATGCAGAACGCTATATCACACCAGAATTAAAAGAATACGAAGACAAAATACTAGGAGCGGAAGACAAAATTCTCGCGATAGAAACAGAACTCTACAATCAATTAGTGGCAGAAGCCGCCTCCTACATTAAAACGATACAAAATAATGCCAGAATTATAGCTTCAATTGATACTTTAATTTCTTTTGCAGAAGTATCTCTGAATAACCACTATAATCGCCCAGAAGTAAACGATTCTGATTGCATTGACATCCGGGCTGGCCGACATCCAGTCATCGAAAAACAACTTCCTCCCGGAGAAGAATATATCGCTAACGATGTCTATCTGGACAATAGCAAACAACAGATTATAATCATTACCGGACCGAACATGGCCGGTAAATCAGCCTTACTTCGTCAAACGGCTTTAATTACTATATTGGCACAAGCAGGATGTTTTGTTCCGGCAGAATCAGCTAAAATCGGATATGTAGATAAAATATTCACCCGTGTAGGAGCTTCTGACAATATTTCCCAAGGAGAATCGACATTTATGGTCGAAATGAATGAAGCGGCGAATATTTTAAATAATATTTCCGACAGAAGTCTGGTACTCTTTGATGAACTGGGAAGAGGAACTTCTACTTACGACGGTATCTCTATTGCCTGGGCAATTGTGGAATTTTTACACGAGAACCCTAAATATCGGGCTAAGACCCTGTTTGCGACCCATTATCACGAATTGAATGAAATGGAACGCACTTTCAAAAAAATAAAGAATTACAACGTATCTGTCAAAGAAATAGACAATAAGGTCGTTTTTCTCCGTAAATTAGTG